>CEUN01013497.1_pt1 | contig 52300 bp, 34 predicted proteins | sample 361501 | NCBI WGS metagenome assembly CEUN01 (sample SAMEA2622801, study PRJEB7988) | marine metagenome | biome: marine biome (ENVO:00000447); feature: marine epipelagic mixed layer (ENVO:xxxxxxxxx); material: "saline water (ENVO:00002010), including plankton (ENVO:xxxxxxxx)" | depth 120 m | reverse complement strand
CCTTAGGGTAGGCGATAAATCCCCCTCGAATTGAAAGCGATCAAAAGGAGATAGTTACTGTTCAAGATCGGTTCATTCTGTAGAGGTAAAAAACGCGACTTTTTGGATGGAATAAATAAAGAAGACGCGTGTCGACTTGCGACACGCGTCTTCCCGATTGGAGTAATGTGGCCCACTAATGGGGCACACTACCTTTTTCGATAGTCAGCTAGGACTATTTCTTTTTCGCAGCAGCGAATCCTTTAGCGAATGCTGCATCGTTGAATGCAAACGCAACCTTATCTTCAGCAGCCTTAAGCTTACCAAGACATCCGCCACAGCAAACTCCAACTTTGACGCCAGCAGCGTCTACAGTTTTAGTGGAATCTACAGGACGACCAGCTAGGAAGCATTTAATCTGCTTGAACTGACCGGTTTGAACCAACTGATGGTTCCCTTTAGGAGCGTGCTTCTTAGCATCAAATGCCTTAGGGCAGTTGTCACAGCAGAAGAACACTTTACCACCCTTAAAGTCGACACTTTTGTCGGCTTTAACAGGCTTACCACTCAATGGGCATTTTACACCATCAAGCTTTGGACCAGCTGTTGCACTTACGGAAACAGCTGCGACCAACAAAACAGCAAAAATTGCTAAAAAACGTTTCATAATGAAACTCCTTACAAAAAAAGTGAGGTATACCTCGGTGTTTAAATATCGAGCGTTCGTGCCCGAATTTGTGATTTAGAGATAGGAAACGCCAGTGCGGCTCTTCCTAGTTTGCTTTCTTAGGAATTAGTCTGAACCTTGAAAGCGCGAGTCAAATTGGATATCGAGCTTAGCAGAGCCAGCGACAAACCAATGATTGATAAGAGTGTGAATGCTTTGATTCTGTTTTGAGGGGGATACCTGCTAGCCCAATAGCGTGAGCTGGAATGTTATGCACTCGGTCCAACGCGTGAACCGTGTGAATGACGGCATCCAAGTGAAGTGGTAAATTAACCTGAATGGTGGCGTTAGTTCGAGTGATTAACTGCTTGGCCATCCTCGCCTTGCAGGGACATTCGTGACCGCTATCACTGTTCACCAATTGATAGACACCAAGATCCTCGTCGGCTTCGTCAGCACAGTGAGTACATGATTCACCGGCTCCTAATGCGGTAGTGTCCTGAGCGAGAAGTGTTGAGAGTCCGCAACAGCAAAATGCCGGCAGAATGATCTGTACTGTCAGGAACAGCAGCAGAACGAGAATGCCAGATCGTCGCTTTTGCGAATAGCTCATTGGATACCTTAAGTAAGTAAAACGCCCTTATCAGACTATCGTCAATTCTACGTTGTATAGCGTAAATAGTTCAATATAAAATCTTGGGTTTTAGGCCGATGTCGGCGATTTTATAGCTCATATGGTTTAATGATACTTCGGGTCTTTTATTCCGCTTCGCATCTGTCCATCTATTCCGCTTCGCATCTGTCCATCTGAGACGTAGTTAATGCCCTCGTTCAATTACCCTCTACCCAAGTTCTCTCATCAGGTTCAATTAAATGAACAGGGTTTCGTTGTATTGGAAAATACCGTTGAGAAGGCGTGGGTTTCCCGATTGGTTGATGAAGTAGAGCGACTTTGGAGCCTGGAAGGAAATGCTGCGGGAGCAGAGTTTAAGCAGGAGTCAAATACACGGCGTCTTGCCAATTTAGTCGACAAGTCATCATTATTTCGGGATGTGGTAGAATTCACTCCTGTGCTTTCATTGATGCAACATGTTTTGGGAGATTTCAAACTAAGTAGTTTGAATGCTCGGAGCGCCAATCCTTTTGCGTTTAGCGGGCAGCCATTGCACTGCGATGGCGGTTACCTGCCAGACCGTTTGGGCCCTTTGGTGGCGAACGCGGTCTGGTGTCTTGATGACTTTACAAGTCGTAATGGCTCGCTACGAGTCGTGCCAGGGTCTCATTTATACCGGCAGTTACCGGAAGCAGCATTGGACGATCCTGCAGCACCACATCCAGACGAAATTATTGTTGAGGCTTCTGCTGGTAGTTTGATTGTTATTAATGCCCATTTGTGGCATTCTGGAATGGATAATCAAACTGAGCAGCCGCGCCGAGCCCTACATGCTTATTACTGCAGACGTGATCAACCACAACAACAGTTTCAACAACGAATGTTGTCGGAACAAACGCAGGCAAAGGCAACGCCCCGCTTGCGACACATTCTGGCTTTGGACGATTCGCCACTGCCAGCAGAAAGCTACGGCTCGAATAGTGTCAGTGGATTCTTAGATTAATTTTTATATAGGGTAGTGCAATGAGTAGATTATTAGTCTTCATATTAATGGTTCTTACTGGCTTGACAGTTAATCTCAAAGCGGAGGAGAAGGTCTGGCTAAAGGGGAATATTCACACCCACACTTTTTGGAGTGATGGAAACGATTTCCCGGAAATGATTGCTAGTTGGTATAAGCAGAAAGGCTATGATTTTCTCGCGTTATCCGACCACAATATTCTCAGTAAGGGAGAAAAGTGGATGCCAATAGCTCAGTTGCAATCACGAGGCGGAAGCGACGTGTTGGATAAATACCGAAAGGCTTTTGGAGACCAATGGGTGGTCACTCGGGGAAGCGGCGAAAAGCTAGAAGTTCGTCTAAGGACTTTGGAGGAATTTCGAAAGGGGCTGGAGAAGGATGGTTCCTTTTTAATGATTCAAAGTGAGGAAATATCAGATCGAAGCGAAGGCGTTCCCGTTCATATGAACGCGACTAATATTCAGGAAGTCATCGCGCCGGTTGGAGGTGCCACCGTTCGCGAAGCGATGGCCAATAATTTGCGTGCCGTGGCTGAACAAGCACGCAGGACAGGTAAACCCATTATCTTGCACTTAAATCATCCTAATTTTGGGTACGCCGTAACGGCAGAGGATCTGGCAGTTGTCGTGCAGGAACGGTTTGTCGAAATTTACAACGGCCATCCCGGCGTCAATGTCCTGGGAGACTCGGAGCACGCGTCGGTCGAATCGATCTGGGATATCGCCAATACGATTCGTCTGTCTCAACTCGATGCTCCACCTCTGTTTGGTGTTGGGACCGATGATTCACATCACTATCATGGGCGCGGAACAAGTCGTCCGGGGAGAAGTTGGATTATGGTTCGAGGAGACAAACTTGATGCGGATGCGATAACGATAAGTATCAGTCAGGGTGATTTTTATAGCTCCAGTGGAGTGACTTTGTCTGAGGTGTCGTTTGACTCAAAAAAGAAAAAGCTTGCACTGACGATCGAACCCAAGGAAGGGGTGACGTACTCCACTCGGTTTATCGGAACTCGAAAGACAGCGGACTTAAACTCAAAATTCAAGAAGTCAGCCGCGGGGAAGGTGGTGACCCGTATTTACAGTGAGGATGTTGGCGTTACATTAGCAACCGTAGAGGGTTTGAATCCAGTATATCAGTTGCAGGGAGACGAACTTTATGTCCGGGCTGTGGTCACCTCGACTCAGCCTCATGTAGATCCGACACTACCTGAACAAACCGAACAGGCTTGGACGCAACCGGTTGGTTGGTCTATATCGACTCGAAATCGGCGTTAAAATATGCGTTAGGTGTTCCTCGTAGCAGCTATCGTAGCCCCTTGGCGTTCACACGCTTCTACTCTTCCAATCAATACCTCGGATTTACCTTTATGATTCGCTCTTTATTTTTGTCATTGTTTTTGATTTCTTTCCTGCCTCACTTGGGCAAAGCTCAAAACCTGGAAACACAACTGCTATCTACTCCGGTTGACCAGCTCATTCAGGAAGTGCGGCAGTTGGGAGACGCGAAACGAGGGGGGGTAGCGTTTTTTCAGGTGTACCTTTCCTGTTCGAAGTGCCACAGTGTGGGTGATAAAGAGAATCCACTCGGTCCAGATTTGACTCAATTGGGAGACAAGGCGACTGATCAATACCTTCTTGAATCCGTTCTCAATCCTTCGAAGGTGATTAAGAAGGGGTTCGATGCAGTGACGCTCGTGACGGTGGAAGGAAAACAGGTCGCTGGTCTGATTGAATCCCAGTCGGATGACTTGATTGTTCTCAATGATGTTAGTCGTCCCGGCGTGGAATTGAAATTCTCCGCGGAGGATGTCGATGAGATTATCGTTTCCAAGACTTCAATCATGCCAAAAGGGCAAGTCAACCAACTCACAGGCAGGCAACAGTTCCTGGATTTAATGAAGTACCTTATGGAAATTCGGGATGGTGGGAAGGAGCGAGCCGCCCAGTTGCAACCTCCGCCATCACTTTATGCTGCCCGGCCGCTTCCCGAATATGAAACGAACCTGGATCACAGAGGTATACTTAGCGACTTGAATCAGGAAAGTTACAAACGGGGAGAGGCAATCTATAACCGCCTTTGTATTAATTGCCACGGCACTCATGATCGTCCAGGCTCGCTACCGACTTCTCGGAAATTTGCCGTCGATGTCATGAAGAACGGTGCCGATCCATTTGCTATGTACCAAACACTGACACGCGGATTCGGCTTAATGGTCCCTCAGGCTTGGATGGTTCCACAGCAAAAGTACGATGTGATTCACTATATTCGCGAAGCCTATTTCAAAGGGGACAACCCCTCTCAATATTTCCCGATGACGGAAGCTTATTTGGCTGGCTTGCCGGAAGGGGATACGAAAGGGCCGGAGCCGTCCAATATCGTTCCCTGGGAACAAAACAACTATGGCCATCAGCTGATTGCCACCTACGAAATTGGAAATGATGCGGCTAACTTCGCATACAAGGGGATCGCTCAGCGCCTCGATCCGGGGCAAGGCGGGATTTCCAAAGGAGCTGGATGGATGATTTTTGATCACGATACCATGCGAGTAGCTGCCGGTTGGCAGGGGCAAGGTTTTATTGACTGGAATGGTATCAACTTCAACGGTCGCCATAATATTCACCCTCGAATTGTTGGAGATTTACATTTTGAAAATCCCACCGGACCGGGATGGGCTCATCCAGACTCGGGTTCCTGGGAAGACCCTAGACTTGTTGGACGAGATAGTCGCATTTACGGACCGTTACCCAAGGCCTGGGCTGAATACAACGGCCTCTATCATCATGCCGACCAGACGATTGTCTCCTACCGAATAGGCAAAGCCGATGTGTTAGAGACTTCTGCCTGGGAGGAAACGGATCTGGGCCCTGTGTTCAAGCGAATCATTCAAATGGGACGGCGAGACCAGGCATATTATCTACAGGTGGCCCAACACCCGGATGAACAGGTTCCATTACAGATGTTGCAGGCGGAACAAGAGGGGCGTAGTGTGACTGGTCTTGGAGTTTTCGAGAAAATCGTTGCAGAAAAAACGGAATCGGAGGTGCGTTTCAATGGAGCCACTTATTTCCAGTTGCCGATCGGTAATCGCTTCAATATGTACTCCAAAGATTTCACCATTGCAGCTCGGATCACGACCACGGCGGATGGCGCGATTTTTACAAAGACCCATACAAAAGCTAATTGGGTTGATGGTGGGAAATCGCTTTTCGTTCGCGGGGGAAAGCTGGCCTACGACATCGGATGGGTTGGAGCTCTTAACGGCACGATTCGGGTAGCAGACGGAAAGCCGCATGAAATTGCGTTGACGTTTAATGCAGAGTCCGGGAAATTGACACTCTTTGTCGATGGAAAAATTGACGCTGAAAAAGTCATGCGCGCCAAGCGAGTGGAAAATGAGCATGTTTTGAAAATCGGGTATTGTTCGGAAAACTTTCCTAATTCGAAAACGCATTTTCAAGGTGCTCTCAATAATGTACGGATTTATCAACGGGAATTGCAACCCGCGGAATTGAAAGATGCACAATCGCCGTTACTTGATCTTCGTGTTGTTGACGGTCAGGTGGAAGATCGATCTAAGAATAAGGTGCCGGTCGAAGTCGTTACCGGAATGCCGATTGACAGTGGAAGCGACGCTCCATTAATAGCTGGAGTTAGCTCGGCACTTAACGGATGGAAATGGATCAAGGGTGACCAAGGGCAGTTGCGACTGAAGGTGCCGGCAGGGGAAGCCACGCAGTTTATCGTGTGGATTCGTCGAGTTGATGATCAGCAACTAGCGGCTGAGATGTCGCAATTTATTCCTTTACCACATGGGGAACTGTCAGAGTTAACGCGTGGTGGGCCTGCTCGATTCCCCAGTAAACTTACGACGCAACTGCAGCGGGGACAGGAAGAAGGAGCGTTCCAAGTAGACGTTCTGACACATCCCGTGGAAAATCCGTGGTTTGCACAAATTCGAATGACGGGACTCGATTTCTATCCAGACGGTGATAGTTTAGTCGTCAGTTGTTGGGATGGGGATGTTTGGAAAGTTACGGGAGTAATGCGAGAAGACGGCAAACTCACCTGGCATCGAATTGCTAGTGGGTTATTTCAGCCGTTGGGGATTAAGATTGTTGATGACTTAATCTATGTAGGTTGTCGCGATCAGATCTGTATATTGCATGACCTGAACCATGATGGTGAAACTGACTTTTATGAGTCGTTTAATAGTGACCATCAAGTTACTGATCACTTTCATGAATTCGCGATGGGCTTGCAGGTGGATAACGAGAATAACTTCTACTACGCAAAATCGGCCCGTCATGCCCTGCCTGCGTTGGTGCCGCACCATGGAACTCTGCTGCGAGTCAGCGCGGATGGTGAAAAGACGGATATATTAGCCACTGGATTTCGCGCGGCCAACGGAGTTTGTCTTAATGAAGACGGTTCATTCATCGTGACGGACCAGGAGGGGCACTGGAATCCCAAGAATCGAATCAACTGGGTTCGTGAAGGTGGCTTCTACGGAAATATGATGGGCTATCACGACGTCACCGATGAATCGGATTCGGCGATGGAGCAGCCTTTGGTTTGGATTACCAATTCGTTTGACCGGTCACCCTCAGAATTGCTTTGGGTGGATTCCGAAAAATGGGGGCCACTTAACGGACGATTGCTTAATCTGTCCTATGGGTATGGAAAAGTCTATGTCGTGCCACATGAAGAGGTCGATGGCCAGATGCAGGGAGGAATGATTCAATTTCCTATTGCACAATTCCCGACGGGAGTTATGCGAGGTCGTTTTCATCATGCCGATGGGCAATTATATGCCTGTGGAATGTTTGCATGGGCTGGGAATCAAACCCAACCAGGTGGTATGTATCGCCTGCGTTATACCGGTGAGCCGGTCCATTTGCCAGTCGAGCTAAAGGCTCGAAAAGGTGGCGTGGAACTGACGTTTACAGAGCCTGTCGATGCCGAGTCGGCGATGGAATTGAAAAACTATCAGTTGAAGACATGGTCTTTGAAACGTACGAGGAGTTATGGATCGAAACACTATGATGAAGCGAGCAGTTTTGTGAGCGCTGTAGAAGTTTCGAAAGACGGTAAACGTGTGTTTATGTCGATTCCGAATCTTAAGCCCACCTGGTGTATGGAAATAAAGTACCAACTTAAAGGGGCTAATGGACGTTCCTTTAGCGGGACCATTCATAACACAATCCACAATCTTAAATAGGATTAAACGATCCAGAGATGATGTTCAACCGAATGGAAAAACGGATTTCCGCAGGCCTATCCATGTGGATGTTGTTGTGGATGCTGACTGTTGTCGTTGGACAAGATACTCAGCTACGGCAGGATTATAGCAGCCAGGAAATCAACGAAGATCTTGACCGTATGTACGCGATTCTGTCATCCATGCACCCAGGGTTGCATCTTTACACCACTCCAAAGGATTTACGGCGGAGTTTTGAGCAGGCACGTGTGCCTGTAGGAGAATCGCGTTCGCTTAGATCCGTGTATATGTCGTTCGCGTCCATAGTGGATCAGGTGCGTTGCGGGCACACGTACGCAACAGTGCCAACGTCCGCACAAACCGAATTGACCCGTGACGCCGTCTTCTTTCCATTGCCGCTGAAGTTTATTGAAGGTCGAGCCTACGTCAACCATCGGCAGGTGGAATTGCCGTGTGGTGTGGAAGTATTGTCGGTGAATGGCCTAGCGATGCAGAAGTTAGTGCCTCAGTTGATGCCTTTCGTTACTGCAGATGGATTTGTGAGCTCCTACCGATATGAATTACTAAGCGATTCGTTTTCCATGTCTCTGGCGATTGCTTTTCCTCAGCAGGGACAATTTCAGATCGAATACCGAAAAGCCAATGGAGAGGTCGCCTTGCAGGCTGTGCAAGGGGTTGTTGGAGAGGAGTTAAAGCGTCGGATGCGTTTTGTTGCGTATGGCAAACCTCCTCTTTTACCGTATCGCATAGATCGAATCTCTGACGATACGGCGTTCATGGCGATCGATACGTTTGATAACGACTATGGTGCCCCTCCTTTTCGTGTCTACAAGTCCTTTTTGACGAAATCATTTAAGTTGCTGGAGAAAAATCCTGAGATCAACAACCTCATTCTGGACTTGCGGTTGAATGAAGGAGGGTTTACCCGAAATGAAATGATGCTGTATTCGTTTTTAAGCGATCGTCCCTTTCGGGAAATGCAGAGCGGAGGGGCGACTCGAAACTCAATCGCCTTTAAAGAGGATCTAAGTCGTTTGTATCAGACTCGTGGAATGATTAAAGGGACCGAGCGAAGGTTGACTCGGGAGCTTGAGCCACTCGACGCGAGTGGGTTTGAATTATCTGATAGTTGGATTCCACGCATTTTGCCCGCAGAGCGGAGGTTTCAGGGCAATTTGTATGTGCTTACCAGTGGAAGAACGCATTCAGCGGCCGCCGCCATCTGTACGCGATTGCGAGAATCTCAAATGGCTATTTTTATCGGGGAAGAAACCGGGGGCGTTCAGGAAGGCTTTACTGCAGGGACGACATTGGTCTATGCATTACCCAATACTGGTATCGAATTGGCTGTGCCCATTTTGAAATACAGTATGCTCAAGCAACCACCGGCAGAACCGGGACGAGGTATTAAACCGGATCACCGTGTTTTGGTACGACCGGAAGATTTGAAATCTGGAGAAGACCGAGTGTTGAAGTTTACGACTGAGCTAATCCGTCGTCATAGTCGCTCCGATTAACGTTTTTGGGTAGCGAAGTAGTCAGCCAACTCCTGGATAGTTTCTTGGACGTTCTTCAAATTGCCGATTACCACGTAATTTTCAAACGAGAAATCAGCTGCGGGAATACCGGCAGCGTTTCGTATCCGAAAGACACTATTCCATTTCGTTACCTTAGCGGCAGGGAATCGAAATCTCCCGTAACCCGCATTTTCATAGCCTTTGCTGGGCTGTTGTGGTGAATAAACTCCCATCGCCATGGACCGATCCGTTTTGGCGAGGATTACCGGAAGAGCTTGTTCGCCGGGGCCGTCGGTAAGTGGAATCAATCGTTTGCGACTGACGTCGACTCCCCAAAAAGTGTTGAATTCAGCGGGCATATATCCGGTGAGTGCTTCGAACTGGGCATAGCGATGGAATTCTCCGATAGGAGTACTAAAGGTAACCTGGTGACGAATGACGTTTTCCCAATGCTGAAATCCCAGCGTCACACGTTTGGTCAGTAAGTGATTAGATAGATTCGTTTTGTTTTTGGCTGGATGCCCGGAGGAGGATTGCTTAGGAGTCAGCCAGAATGCCATCTGGTTGGTTGTCTGAAGCTGAAAATCTGAGTAGGTCAGGTGAAGTAGTCTGCTGGTACTTGCAGATCCTGATCCGTCTGATCGTGAGCCTGCTTCCGTAGGGTTGAAGGTTTCACCATGGAATACAGTTCCGAAATCAAAATTGCTGGCTGATTGCAGTTGTCTGCCATGATCGAAACTGTCGATGAACTCCTGATTCTTCCAGCGAACACTATGAATAGCTCCTGCTAATCGTGGAGTTACCGTCAAGGTAAGTGGTTCCCCCTGCACCAGAGAACGGATCGTCACCGGTGTATTGAATTCCTGAGGGAGAATCGTTGTCTGTGCCTGAAGCACAGGAGGGAATAGCAAAGTGAGAAGAGCAAGTAAGGATTTTGGCATTCGTCGTGGATCCAATCATTCCTAACAGCGATTTATTAAAAAAGGAATTACCATAGTGAAGATCACGATGGTAATTCCTCTTGGTCTAAGAGAACTGGGGAAACTGGATTCCCAGTAAAAGCTACAGAGAATTATAGTTCCTTGATTTTGATGTTTTTCCAAGAGACTTCGTATGGTCCTGTACCTTTTCTGATGCCGTGCACCTGAAGGCCAATGAACCCTTTGGAGTGGGTTTTGTAGATTTCTTCATCGACGAGTGTTTCGATCTTAACGCCGTTGATCCATGTTTCAATCTTAGGGCCTTGGGCAACGATGCGGAATTGATTCCATTCACCATCTTTGAAGTGTTTGTGAGGTTTCAGGCGATCCTGAGTGGTAAGCCAGCCACGCCCCGTTGCTTCACCATAAACATAACCGGCTTCAGCCCCGTTTGCGCCACTGGCTTCTATTTCAACCTGTGGACCGTTTACACGCCCGAATTCCACAGGGCTATCATCTGGGACAGGTTTCGTTTGGCTGCGAATTTGAACGCCGCTATTAAGTTCGTTAGCGACTTTAACTTCAAATTGCAGCTCAAAATCGCCGTAGAGCTTCTTGGTGCACAGGAAACTGTTAGGGCTACCTTCGTTTGTCTTGCCTGTAATCGCATCGCCTTCGATCCGATATGTGGCTGTACCATTTTTTTGAATCCAGCCTTTAAGGTTTTTCCCATTGAATAGATTTGTCCATTCAGCTGCGGAGAGTGACGCAGAAAGAGCGACGGCAATAAACATGCTCAATGCTAATCGTTTCATTGAAGTTTTCCTGTGTTAGATGTTGAGTAAAGCTGCGGGGAATCGCGAAAGGTGATAATACCTCCAATTATACAGGAAGTTTGTTGCACGGCTATTGGTAGATGCAGTTCCTAGCTCGATTCCATCTTGGTACCTCCACACCAAGATCCATTGAAAAGATATTTCGCTTTAGGCGTGGAATTGGATACGATTTATAGAGAGGAGAATCTGAAGGCTAGGGAGTGCTTTATGTTCACAATTTATGACGATCTGCCAGGGCAGCGAAGTATGTCGCGTCGTAGGCTGCTGCAAATTGGGGCCCTCGGTGCAGGTTCGTTTTCTTTACCAAGCCTGCTGGAGCAAAAGGCATTAGCCAAAGAACAAAGCCTAATCCGCAATAAGTCGGTGGTGTTTTTATTCTTGCAAGGTGGTCCCCCGCAAAACGAAATGTGGGACCCGAAGATGGACGCTCCGGAGAATGTTCGTTGTTGTACGGGCGCTGTGCAAACGGACATTGCAGGAGTTCAGTTCGGTGGGACATTTGAGAAGATGGCTCGAATGACTGACCGATTTGCCATTGTGAGATCATTTCATTCCTCGGATGCTGGCCATGACCAGATGCCTGTACTCACCGGGCGTCATCCTTCGGAAGCGGTGATGGGTGCTCAGTTCACCCGTTTGGCAGGCGTTAATCATCCCCGGACAGCAATGCCAAGACATGCTGTTCTGCTCCCCGAACAAATTGAACCGGAGTTGCAGTTAGGCAATCCGACCGGTCCCTTTACCTATGGATATATTCGTGAGAATTACACGAACGCAGGCGAGTATGGAGGGGCACATCAAGCATTGTTGCTGGATGGCGGAAAAGGTTTAGCAGATAGCCTGACATTATCATTACCTAAAAAGCGATTTGACGATCGTCGATTGCTACTCACCCAGTTAGATAACCTCAAGCGTCGATTCGACAGGACAGACGACCTGGCAGCAGCCAACTCGTCAGAACAACAGGCTGTTAATGTTCTGTTGGGGGGAATTGCTGATGCTTTTGATTTGTCGAAGGAAGACCCACGTACGATCGCTAAATATGACACTAGCGAGTTATTCGATATGAATGAGTGGCATCGTGGTGGCAAAATGTATAACAACAAACGGAATCAATCGCGAATCACCAATCTACTCGGAAAGCAATTGTTGCTGGCTCGCCGGTTATGTGAAGCAGGTTGTGGGTTTGTTACGGTGCATGATGCCTGTTGGGATTTTCACAATGACGGTAATAATCCATCTCATGCGAAAGCGATGCCCGTTCTGGGAGCTCAGGTAGATCACGCCGTTGCGGCATTTCTTGAGGATGTCCATCAACGAGGATTGAGTGATGATATTTTGTTGGTCATCAGCAGTGAAATGGGACGTGCTCCTGGTAAGCAGGGTAATGGTGGAAGTGGGCATTGGGCCCGACTAACGCCTCTGTTACTTGCTGGTGGTGGCTTGAAGATGGGGCAGATCGTTGGCCAGACGGATGCACATGGCGGGGAAGCAACTTCAAAACTCTACGGTCCTCAACATCTAAACGCAACGATTATGCGCACGTTGATTGACGGCCCTCAAGCTCGTTTGCTTGCAGGCTTACCGTCGGAGTTAATTGAAACTGCGACGGATGCTGAACCGATTCTGGAAATGCATGGCTAATCTGTTGAGGCAGAATCTTTAGCAATTGCTGCATTCGATAATTTATCCATTCTAGTTGGAAGGAAAACCAGACCGTATGGATTGTTATGAATACCCACAGTATTGGGACTTAGCGTTTAGGGATTCGACTCGTGAAGAGGCCGATTTTGTTGATGCGTTAGCAGAGAAATATTTCCCGCAACGACCACTGAAAATCTATGAACCTGGTTGTGGCGGTGGACGTTTGGTCGTCGAGTTGTCCCGGCGAGGCTACGACGTGACCGGGATTGATCTTAGTCAATCATCCATTAAATATCTTAAAAGGCGTCTTCGTCGAAATGGTTTACAGGCAGATGTCCGAGTTGCCAATATGATCGACTTTCGTTGTGAGCCACCGGTTGATATTGCTATCAATACGGTAAATACTTTTCGCCATCTAACCACGGAGGCGGATGCTGCTAGGCATCTCGAAAGTGTAGCGGGTTCCCTTAAGCGGGGTGGCTTCTACGTCATCGGGTTCCACCTCTTGCCCCCCGATGCTGCACTGGAAGATCAGGAAGTGTGGGAGGCGCGGCATGGCAAGATTTCAGTGCATATGACACTGGATGCATTTGGGGCAAGCCGTAAGACTCGTCTGGAGACGCTACGTTTTAAGATGCAGGTCCGTGGAGGGAAATCAGTTAAGGAATTCACCACCGACTATTCCATGCGGATTTATACAGCAAAGCAGGTGAAATCCCTGTTTGCCAAAGTACCCGCTTTGGAACTGATCGACGTCTTCGATTTTTACTATGATCTGGAAGATCCGCTTCTGCTGGATAACCAATTAGGTGACGCGGTTTTTCTTTTGCGAAAACAGTAAGGTGCTATTTCCATGTTGTCCAAATCGTACCGTCGCCCACGTCATACGTCTTGAGATGTGTAAGGGAACCGGTGGTTGGGTTGATGCGGTAGGCTGCCATGGTACCACTTCGTTGGCCAGCCGCGATGAGAAACGTGCCGGTCCGATCTATTGAAATACTACGAGGAAACCAAACCGTCGGGTAAGTACCCACACGGGTTAACTTACCTCGATTATCAATTGCAAAGGCGGCAATGGAGTCGGCATGCTGTTCTCGTTTTTCCGAGTCGCGATTAGAGACAAATACAAATTTTCCATTAGGGGTGATTTTGATATCCGCCGCTGCGCTACTGCCTGTATAACCTTTTGGCAGACTGGATAATGTTTGCTTTCGAGTTAGTTGGCCAGTACGGACATTCAACTGATAGCCACTAATGCCTCCTCCTCGTTCATTGGATGTGTAGGCCATATCAAGTATCGGGTGAAATGCAATGTGTCGAGGTTGATGATATTGATGTTCTTCATCAGGCCCCAGCACCCAAGGGGTTTTGAGATGAGTGAGTTTTCCGGTGCTGGAGTCAAATTTGTATTGATAGACTTTGTTAGGAGCGGTGTGAGGCACGTAGACATACTTGCCACTGCGATCAAATTCGATGCAATGTGCCGTTCGTTCCGTGACGTGATGATCGAGGTTTGTGCTGGTGACAAGATTGTCCGTTATCCGGTAAACGTTGATTTCGCCGGTGGAATAGTGCGCAGTCAAAGCAAAGTTTCCACAGGGAGAGATCCGCAGGTATGGCGTTCGAACCTCGATTTTTGCGTAGGTAATCAATTCCAATCGCCCTTCAGGTAGGACTTTTAGTGAGGCGATTGCATTGACTGTTAAGTCTCGGTCGTTTTTGCCGGACATGGCGGCGTATAGGTATTCACCAGATGGCGAAAAACAGAGTGGTCCAGGGGATATCGGAAGAGTTGTACTCTGTAGCTGTTGTAGCTTTCCGGTGTCCTGGTCGAGTTCGAATGACACGATTGTTTTATCGGTGATCGATGCCACATACATGATTTGATTGGCATGTAGGGTAGCTGTAATCAGGGTTGCCCAAAGTGTTATTAAGAGAGGTCTCATAGGTTTACTTTTTGATTTTAAGGTGGTCGAAGAGGCGATCGTTCAGTGTATATGACTTCAATTCAAGTGTGCCGCCATTGATGTGCACCATGACGTAGTGATGGCCTCGGCGGACGTTGTTTTGGAAGAATGGACGAGTTGGTGCCGGCGTTTCGAGACCTCCGCCTCCTCCTCCGGTAATCATGTAAAACGGAGCTCCTTCTTCGACAGCACGGCCTTTGCGAATTCTCCAAGTGCGTTCGTAGGAGTGAATGTGCCCATTCCAGACTATGTCGACACCGTGTTTTTCATAAAGAGGGACTAACTGCCGGGCACGCAGGTCACCGTGAGTTCCCTGATTCGTCTTCCAAAGTTTTCCATAGTCGTTTTCGTCGGAAGAGTACGGTGGGTGATGGTGGCATACAAATTTCCATTTCGCTGTTGAGTTTGCTAATGCGTTGTCCAACCAAAGATATTGTTCGCTCTCCGGAGCCACCTTTTGATTCGTGTCGAGCATGAAGAACTGACAGTTTCCATATCGGAATGTGTAGTAATACTCTGGGGCAGGAAGAGATACGTAGTTGTAGTAGTGGTCAGCGTTTTGTTCATGGTTTCCCAGGACGGGATAGAAGGGAACGTGATTGATGAGTGGTCGCATGCCTGGGAAAAAGTGTGAGAGCCAATGGTTATGGTCACTTCCGGTAGAGACTAAATCGCCTGAGTGTACGACAAAACTTGGGCGTTGTTGCCAGGCCAGATTGGCAATCTGGCCAGAGACGTCTGGATTGCCTTGCGTGTCACTGATCACGGCAAAGGCATAGGGAGTGTTTTCGTCGACCGCTGTTCGGAAAGTGGCCGTTTCGCTTTCGTAGCGTTTGCCTCCGGGAGTTTCCGATTCGACGCGATAGAAGTACTGAGTGTTCGGTTTTAAGTCCTGAATGGTAACTTCATGAATGCGACTTGGATTTCTTTCCACCGACTTGCTACATGCATCGGTTTCTCCATAGTGCACCACACTTGTTGCCGTGGCGCTGGTATCCCACATGACCGTCATCGATGTTTCGGTGGCATACTGAAGATAAGGGGCGACGAGTAATTCAAAGAAGGGCTCCTGAGGATTTGCTTCTTCACTTGCCAACATGCGGTGATGAGCGAATTCCTGCGCTACCCACTCAGCTTGCGCAGCATGATCATATACTTTGACTTCTCGAATCCGCCCATGGTGAGGGTAGAATTCATTGGTATCCTGATAGGCGCCCAGCGTGTAAATCGCTTCGTCTGGGTAGAGGATGTCACCGTGTTGTGCATCACTGCTGAAATCGTTAATGCCATTAACGTATAGCTCGGTTGTCTTCCCATCAAACACGGCGACAACGTGGTAAAGTTTGCCGACTTTGTACTTCGTCTTGGATTTGAAATAAGTCATAAACCCATCCCCGTCGTCGACCCCTGTGGTTGCCAGAGCGAAGTAAAAATTGGATTGGTCATAGCCAAGCGTCCAGCCCTTTTCGTGATCTCCATTGTCCTGAAGAAAACCCAGAATACCGCCCCAATCCTGAGGTGTGTCGATACTAAACCAGGCAGAGATGGTCATGGCACGCTTGGGGAGAAACGGGAGGGCCTCCTGTTTATTTTTTGCCAAAATGGTCTGTGCATTTCTTCCTTCAAAGATCAGGGAGTCTCCGCTGGAATCCGGCACAAACCGCGGCGTGTGAATTACTTGCCCATTGGGGCCAAGTCGGGATTCAAGGACTTTGTCTTTGATGTACCGAGATTGCACGTACCAGTGACTAAGCGGATCTGGTCCTTCATGAGCATGAGTGGGAACCGATTGTGATCCAAGGAAGAACGAAATGATGAGCAATGGCAGGGCTACGTGTTGCATGGGATTTGCTTATTAGAGGGTGAGAAACTTATTCCTAAACCATCATCCCTCATTCAAGCCGAATTGCAACTCTAGAACTAAGCGAAGCACTCATAGACGTTTAATTTTCACCCGTTCCAGAAAAGGGCTACAATAAAAGACAGTGATTGAATCCACAAGCAATTCCGTGATAAAGACAATAGGTGATATATGTTTGATCGACGAAGATTTCTACAAGCCGGAGCCGTTGGTTTACCTCTGACATTGCTTGGAACGTCTGAGTCGATTGCTGGGCGTGCCCGGAAGAAACGCCGGATGGCGATTGTGACAACCACCTGGTGGTACGGTTCTCACGCGTGGCACATGGCCACTCGTTTTCTTGTGGGCTACCCACTTAACGGGAAATGGCATCATCCCGATATCGAAGTTGTCTCAGCCTATGTCGATCAAATAAAGGACAATGATCTCAGCCAACGACGCGGCAAAGAGTTTGGGTTTACCGTATATCCCACCATCGCGGAGGCATTGCGAAACGGAACCGACAAACTGGATGTGGATTGTGTCCTGTTGATCGGTGAGCATGGTGATTACGAGATTAATGAGATCGGTCAAAAACTATATCCTCGCTATCGGCTCTTCAATGGAATTACAGAGGTCTTTAAGGAGGATGGTCTTAGCGTCCCAGTATTTAATGACAAACATCTAAGTTGGAATTTCGAATGGGCAGCGGATATGGTCGCTCAAAGCCAAGCCTTAGATTTCCCAATGCTTGCAGGAAGTTCTTTGCCTGTGACCTGGAGAATGCCGGCTGTGGAATTACCTCTGGGAGCCGAGATTGAAGAGGCGATGGTTGTGGCTTACGGCCCCAAGGATATATACGATTTTCATGCGTTAGAAACGCTGCAGTGCATGATGGAGCGACGAAAGGGAGGCGAATCGGGTGTGAAGAGTATTCACGCTTTGGAAGGCGAGGCCGTTTGGAAACACCTTGCCGAAAAGACTTGGTCCCCGGAACTATTTGAAGCCTGTTTGTCCCGCAGTCAGACGCTAAGTCAAACAGAGGAGTTTAGCCATCGTTATCCGTCGATGGAGTTAATGAAACAGCTGGTCGAAACTCCTATCTGCTATCAATTGGAATACAATGACGGTACGCGAGCGACCATGATGTTAATGAATGGTCTGGTTCGTGATTTTAATTTTGCCGCTCGTCTTAAAGGGCGGAAGGAATTGCTGTCGACATGTTTCTACCTACCTCCGAATCCGAATGTGGTGTACTCCGCAGCACTCATGAACAATGCAGAAAAAATGTTCATGACGGGCAATGCCCCTTACCCAATTGAACGCACGTTGTTGACCTCAGGCATGGTGCAATCGGCATTGCAGTCATTGCATTTAGGCCAACGTAAGATCGAGACTCCTCACCTTGCTGTTACCTATAAACCCAGTCGAGAAAGCACCTTCTATCGACAGTAGGTGATTGTCCCTCCACCTTTGGGGGGTAATAATGACCGTCAAGGAATTTTAAGAATCTCGGTGAATGGAGAGGGTTTCGTTTTGAAAAGTCGTTGTCTTGTATTGTTCTTGGTGTGGCTGACTGGGCAAGTTGCTCTGGCCGCTGACCGTCCAAATATCGTGTGGCTGCTTTCGGAGGACAATTCCAAACATTATTTGCAGCATTATGGTAGCCCCAACGGCCCGACTCCCGTTATCTCTGAATTGGCCAAAGAGGGAATTACCTATCAGCACGCGTTTTCGAATAGCCCAGTTTGTTCTGTCGCCAGAACTACGTTAATGACAGGAATTCTAGGTCCTCGAGGTGGATTTCATTACCATCGGAAGATGGTTCCCGCTAATCTGCCGAAGGGCGTAAGTATGATGCCGGTTTATCTACGAGCAGCAGGTTATTACTGCTCAAATCGCCAAAAGGAGGACTACAACATCGTCACCCAAAAGGTGTGGGATGAATCCTCACGATCTGCGACTTGGCGACGACGAACTGATAAATCTCAACCGTTCTTTCATATGCAGAGCTTTGGCAGTTCTCACGAAAGTTCGCTGCACTTTAAATGGAATCAAATTGACCGGGATGCATTGTCCACACCACCAGGTGATGTCGAATTGGCCCCCTACTTTCCAGATACACCATTGTTTCGATACACGCAGGCTTTTTATCACGATCGAATGACGTTGGTTGATTCTCAAATCGGGGCGGTGATTGAGCAGCTTAAAGAAGATGGAGTCTACGAAAACACAATCATCTTTTACTTTGGAGATCATGGTGGCGTGTTGCCGCGTAGTAAAGGATATATCTATGAAGGTGGGTTGCATGTCCCATTAGTTGTTCGGTTTCCGGAAAAGTATAAGCACCTTTTCCCAGCAAGCCAGAACTCGAAAGAAAACGGATTTGTTTCGTTCATTGACTTCAGTCCCACCGTACTCAATTTGGCGGGCGTAAAAGTTCCTGCGAGTATGGACGGGCAACCGTTTGCTGGTAAAGGAGTCACTTCGGATGGCATGGGTAAGCGAGACGAGGCGTTTGGTTATGCTGACCGTTTTGATGAACGGTACGAGTTTGCGCGAAGCCTTAGAGTTGGCACCTATAAGTACATTCGGGCATACGAGCATTTCTATCCGGATTCCCTGCAAAATAACTATCGTTATCGCATGCTTGCTTTTTCGCAGTGGCGCGATCTGCATCGTCAGGGTGAATTGAATGCAGCCCAGTCGTTGTTTTTCGAATCAAAGCCGGTGGAATTGTTGTTTGATGTTGAGGCAGATCCACACGAAGTGAACAACCTTGCTGCGGATCCCAATTATAAATCTGTTCTGGAGGATCTGCGTAGCCGGCTTCAGGTGAAAATGAAATCGATCAATGACCTTAGCCTGTTTCCGGAAAATCAAATGATCGATCATGCATTGCAGAATAGCATTGCTTTCGGAAAAAAGAAGCACGGAGAAATTGAGGAATTATTGGACGTCGTCGATTTGGCATTGTTGCCTTGGAGCGAAGCTCGTGAAAAACTAACTCGGGCCTTAAACTCCGACAACGCTCGGGTACGATACTGGGGAGTTACAGCTTGTGCTGCCTTTGGGAGCGACGTCAAACCACTATTATCCAGACTTCGTGAGTTGTTACAGGATAGCGATCCTCAGGTGCAAATCAGAACGGTCGAAGTACTTGCGATCATTAAGTCCTGTGAACCTCAAAAAACACTTTATGAGGTCCTTGCCAGTTCCGAGTCCAATGCTGTAGCAGCAGCAGCAATGAATGCAATCGTCTTCCTGCGCGACCATCATGGTTATGACTTTAAGATTGATGCCTCGATGATTAAGGCAGCAGAGGAACCGTTGGTGCAGCGTCGTCTGGAATACCTAAATCCACCTAACAAATAGAATCTTAACTGCTGCGTTTTACACAGTGTGTTGTATTCGTTGCTGCACGATGTGCGAGCCCCTTTTGGGAATGAAGCCAATTGCGATTTTTTAATAACTGCTGACGTGCAAGTGTCTTTCTGGCACGCATAACTTACTTTGTTTATTGAAAGTCTGTCATGAAGAATACTTTATTGTTCATTTTGTTTGCTCTTAATTCGCTCGTCGGTGTGAATTCGGTCTGGGCCAAGCGGCCTAATGTCATTGTTATCATGACGGACGACCAGGGAATTGGTGACTTTGGTTTTGCTAATAATTCTCTGGCTGAGACGCCGAACCTGGATGCTTTATACGAAGGTGGTGTGCATTTACAGCAGTTTTATGTCAGCCCGGTTTGTTCTCCTACTCGGGCTTGCCTGATGACTGGCCGCTATAACTATCGGACTCGGTGTATCGATACCTATTTAGGCCGTAGCATGATGGACACCAACGAAATCACGATTGCAGAGGTGCTCGGTGCGGCGGGGTATCGAACTGGTATCTTTGGCAAGTGGCATTTGGGTGATAACTATCCATTACGCGCTGTGGACCAAGGTTTCGAGGAGTCATTAATTCACAAAGGGGGCGGGTTGGCACAGCCATCAGAACCTCGCGAGAATGGCCGACGATATACCGATGCCATCCTCTTTCACAACGGTAATCAGATCCAATCCAAGGGCTACTGTACCGACGTATATTTTGACGCTGCGATCGAGTTTGCCAATAAAGCGAGTGCCGATGGGGATCCGTTTTTTGCCTATATTCCGACAAACGCTCCGCATGGACCGTTTCATGATGTGCCTCAGGAATTGTATGAGCATTACAAACAGAAGGATTTCTCTTCCATCATGGTGCGAGATCTGAACGAGAAACAAAGGCAGGCTGAGAATGACAAGCTGGCCCGCATCTTTGCGATGATTACCAACGTCGACCAGAACATTGGGCGTTTAATAAAAGCTCTAAAGTCTGCCGGACAATTGGATAACACGATGATTGTGTACCTGAATGACAACGGGCCTAACAGTGCACGTTATGTCAATGGGCATCGAGGCAGTAAAGCTACAGTTCTGGAGGGGGGCGTTCGTTCGCCTTTAATTGTGCAATGGCCCTCGAGTATTAAGCCTGGGACTGCAAGTAATCAAGTAGGGGCTCATATCGATCTGTTGCCAACGATTGCTGAAGCCTGTGGTGTCAAACTGGCGAAGGGGCATGAGGTAGACGGTATGAGTCTTTTGACGGCTCTGACAGGTGAACAACGGCGAACTGTTGAGCGGACGTTGGTGATTCAATCTCATCGTGGGAATCAACCGACTCGATTTCATAACTTCCTTATTCGTAAAGGGGATTACAAACTAGTGCACCCCTCGGGATTTAGTAAGGAGAGTTTTGAAGGGGAGCCTCAGTTTGAGTTGTATAACGTTGTGGAGGATCCTTCTGAATCCAATAATCTTATTGGGAAAGAGCCTAAGCTTGCCCGTCAGTTAGCTGACCTGTACGAACAATGGTTTGACGATGTTTCCTCGACTCGGAAAGATAACTACGCTCCTCCCCGAATTGTATTAGGAAGTCAGCATGATCCAATTGGCGTCCTAACACGTCAGGACTGGCGTGATGGAACGTGGGCATCTGCAGCCAATGGGCACTGGTTAGTGAGTGTCGATTCTGCCGGAGCTTATAATGTAAAACTGGTTTACGATGCGGCTAAAACCGACGAGTCTGTCAAACTGGAATTCGGTAGGTCTGTTATAGAAGACGAGTCATCAGCAGGCGCGGACGAATTGGTGTTTGAAAATGTACAGCTAGTACCTGGTCCTCAAAAGGTTCAGGCAACTTTGACTCAAGGTGATAAGAGTCGGGGGCCCTATCAGATCATTGTGACCAAGGTGAAGTAGATGGCCTATATCCGACAAATTGCGGAAACGGACGCAGGGCCACAATTGGATCGCGTCTATAAAGCGGCCAGAGGACGTGCAGATCGTGTCGCAAATATCATTCGATTGATGAGTCTTGATGCCAACTCGCTTGAAGGCTCGATGCAATTTTATCTCAAGCTAATGAAGACACCCAATGCCTTGTCTTCGGCTCGCAAGGAACTGCTTGCTGCAGTCGTGAGTTGTGCCAACGATTGTTACTACTGAACTCTTTCGCATGCACGCGACTTCGGTCTGGAGTCCGGTGATGAACTAGCCGCGGAAGCTGTGGTCTTTGATTATCGAAATGCGGGGCTTTCGGAAGCTGACCTTGCGTTATGCGAGTACGCCATTAAATTAACGATGCACCCCCATCGGATGGTAGAACAGGATGTCCAGCTGCTGAGAGAAGCTGGGTTTTCGGATGAACAGATTACGATTGCTGCTCAGGTGATCGGGTATTTCAACTACATCAACCGAATCGCTGACGGATTAGGTGTTGATTTGGAAGAACGCATGACCATGCCTGTCGAAGAATGGCTTAGTAAGAAAGCTAAGTTTGATTAATGATTAGCAGACACGTTGTGGGTCTCTTACAATGAAATTGTTAAAGTCGACTCTAACAATGAAAGCTGCAATGACCATGAATCATAACTCACCGGATTCCACACGTCGCCAGTTCCTGACGCAACACGCTCCATTGGCTACGACCGTGGCGGCCGCCACGCTTAATGCCGTCCATACACAGGCCGACGAACCGCAAGCGAAATTAGTCTTTGGGATTGTTGGCTGTGGCGGGATTATGAGTCTGCATGTGCAGGGACTTGTGAACCGCCATGATGACGTGGAAATCGCCTGGTTGTGTGATGTGGATGACGCGCAAACGGAACGGATGAGCCGTTTCATTAGGCAGGAATTTCAACCCCAGGCTCCGAAACGTACTCGTCGATATGAAGAAGTAATTCAGGACAAGAATGTCGACGCGATTGTGATTGCTACACCTCATCATTGGCATGCTCCAATTGCCCTTGCCGCTATGCGGGAAGGGAAACACGTCTACATCGAAAAACCAATCTCCCATGTCTACAATGAAGGGCACGCCATTATCAAAGCGGCGAAAGAGTATGGCTGTGTTGTGCAACAGGGTAGCCAGATGCGTAACAGTCCGGTGACTGCAAAGGCCGAGAAATTACTGAAAGAAGGCATACTCGGTGATATTAAGGTGGCTCGTGCCTGGACGGCGGAAACTCGAAGCGTTAGTAAGCCGGTTGCGGATACTGCCATTCCGGGTGGTGTTGATTATGATCGCTGGTTGGGTCCGGCTCCTAAGCGATCATTTAATCGTCAGCGATTTCACAGTACATGGCGAATGTTCCAGGATTATGGCAATGGCGAAATTGGAGATGATGGTATCCATGATCTGGATATGGCCGCATGGGGATTGGGAGTTGATCGGTTGCCGAGTCAGATTACGGCACGAGGAAGCCGGATGATGCTTCACGGGCATGCGAGTGAATATCCAGACAATATGAATGTGGCCTATGAATACGATGATGGTCGATTGCTGATCTACGAAAATTACCCATTTACGGCCTACGGAATACACGGATTCGATAATGGAAACGTCTTTTACGGTACAGAGGGGTATATGATCTTTTCACGCCGGGGGGCCTTCAGTGTATTTCTAGGTCCGAAGAATAAGCCGGGGCCAACCGAAGGTCAGGAGATTCGTGGTTCCCGAGGATATGCAGAGCATATGCACGAGTTTCAAACGGCGATTCGCAAAGGAACAGGAACCAAAGCGAATGCCCAAACAGCACATTACAGTTGTGCGTTAGTACACCTCGGCGAAATTGCCTATCGCACTCAAGGACGTCTGGATTTTGATCCGAGCGCTGAGCAATTCATTGGGAATGACGAAGCCAATGCGTTGCTTACCAAAGAGTATCGTGAACCATTCGGTTTGACCTAATGATGAAAAGTACAGAGTGGGAAGTTGAACAGTTCCGATCAGCGGTCGAAGGACAGTTTGATTTTGGGGATGATAAGTTTCCCGTCACCTATGACGTTGCCGCAATTGGGGGATTGCAGAAATGCCTCGGCCTATTGAAACAGTTTGGTGGTCAACTTCTCGCACAGGCTCACCTGCATGGCGCCGTCCTTTTGAAAAATACTGCGGCTGTCTCCGCCGAGGAATTTGATGCGATTGTCAGGTCATTTGGTCTTCCGAATTTCCCCTACGAACAATCGCTGTCTAATGCGGTTCGCAAAAACAAAACAGAACGTGTCTTTACCGCTAATGAAGCTCCTTCCAATGCCAGGATTTATTTGCATCATGAAATGGCACAGACACCGATTTATCCGTCTAAATTACTTTTCTTCTGCGAACACCCTGCTAGGCGTGGAGGGGAAACGCCCATTTGCCGGTCGGATGAACTGGTGAAACGACTGATCAGAGTTGAGCGAGAGTTCGTACATGACTGCCTGGAGCATGGGCTGCGGTATTCGCACACCATGCCATTCCAAAATGATGCTCAGTCAGGAATGGGGAGAAGTTGGAGGAGTACTTTTCGAGCTGAGACGGTAGAGGAGTGTAAGAGCAGGATGGCAGCACTCGAGTATTCGGGAACCTGGCACGAAGATGGCAGTTTGACCGTGGTTACGCCAGTATTACCCGCGGTGAAAGAACTAAAGGATGGCCGTCATGTGTTCTTTAATCAACTGATTGCGGCCTATTCGGGATTTGCCAGTCGCGGGCAGAGTCCGGATGCTGCAATCCGGTTTGGTAACGGACGTCCTTTGCCGGAATCGGCAGTTCGGACTGCCTGTGAAATTGCTGAGGAATTATCCTTTGATATCCCCTGGTGCCAAGGCGATGTCGCAATAGTCGATAATTTAATTGCCATGCATGGGCGTCGCTCTTTTGAAGGCCCTCGAAGCATACTCGCGTCGCTCATAGCTTAAACACCTAGGAAGATTCGAAAGTACCGTTAGCTAGATGATGAATATTGAAGATGGAACCGAACAAGAACTGAAGTGGTATCAGGGAATCAGTCGCTATCAATGGGTCGTGCTGATTATTGCATCACTTGGTTGGGTGTTTGATGTCTTTGAAGGACAGATTTTTGTTGCCAGTATGAACGAGGCGATGCCTTCGCTCGTGTCACAGGCAGATCAAGACAATATTCCCATCTATAACAACATCGCGTTTGGCGCATTTCTGCTCGGCGGCGCTGTTGGTGGCATTTTGTTTGGCATGTTAAGTGATCGAATTGGTCGAACCAAAACGATGTCAATTACGATCCTCTTCTATTCGTTGTTCACATGTGTGTCCGCGTTCTCTCAAGAATGGTGGCACATGGCGGGTTTCCGTTTTCTGGTGGCTATGGGAGTTGGGGGAGAGTGGGCCATTGCCAGTGCTATGGTAAACGAAGTGTTCCCGAAGCGGTCTCGGGCTCACGTTGGCGGACTGTTTCATGCCTCAAGTGTACTGGGGACCTACTTGGCCGTCATGGCGGGGATCTTTTTGATCGGTAACGAATCCGTACAGCAGTGGGCCGAAGGGCTGGAGGTCGACGTTGTTGAAAAAACGACGATTCCATGGCGACTGGGTTTTGTGTTGGGGGTTGTCCCGGCTGTATTGATCATCTGGATACGAATGAGTCTTAAGGAACCGGATAGTTGGAAGCAGGCTCAAAAGGAAGCTCAGGCAGGGGAAGGAAAGCAACTAGGTAGAATTGGCGATTTGTTCCGCAGTGAATTCTTATCTCGGACTTTAGTCGGGGTTTCTTTGGCTGCCATTGGTATGGCGACCTTTTGGGGAGTGCATATTTATGGGAAAGATGTCATGAAAGAAGCCGCTCGCTTGCAACTAGCAACGGAAATACTACAGGCGGATCCGTCGGGGGGAGGAGAGCTTGAATCGTATCTACCCAAAGTGGATGTAAATGATTTGAAGTTTTATGAAATGATGGGGATCTTCTTCGCCACGACGGGAGCGGGGCTTGGTTTACTTGCGTTTGGACCAATTTGTCAGCGTGTTGGTCGGCGCCGAGCGTTTAGGATTTATCATTTGATGGCCGTCATTGTGTCCATCATGTTGTTTCAGTTTCCAATTCCCATGGCGTTGCTCTACCTAGCTTTGCCGGTGTTTGGTTTTTTTACCGTTGGAATGCATGCGGGATACGCGATCTATTTTCCGGAATTGTTTCCGACAAGAATTCGAGGAACGGGTGCTGGGTTTTGCTTTAATTCAGGGAGGATCATTGCGGCGCCGATTTTGATTCTCACCGGCTGGCTTCAAAGTACGATGGATTTAACACAAAATGAGGTCGGTCTTTATCTATCCGGATTGTATTTGCTGGCATTGATTGTGCTGGTTTATGCTCCAGAGACACTTGAGACCGTAGCTCAGGAATGCAATGCCTAGACGTTGCAATAATGCAGAGGGATAGTCCTATGAAAAAATGCTTGTACTTCATGTTGGTTTTAGCATTAGCAGGTACGGTCTCAGCGGTGGAGCCCGTTATAGAGGTGACGCCCAAACTCTATCAAGTCAGCGAGGATGGAGTTACACCGCAGGCCACAAAAGTTCCGAGTCGCTTGCAATACATCTATCGGGGTTCAGATGAGGAATATAAATTTTGCCATCATCCCTGTTTGATTGCATTCCGCGATCAACTTTTCTGTATTTGGTCTAATGGAAAAGTCGGAGAGGATGAAGTCGGGCAGCGATTGGCTGTTTCGGTGAGCGACAATGGGCGGCAATGGTCTTCCGTAAAGCCCTTGTTGAATCTAGAGCAGCTCGAACAATTCGATCAACATGTGTTTGTGGCGACTGGGTTGTTAGTCAGAGAAGACAAACTAGTTGCTTTCTATACAATCACACCGGGGGAAAATTTCCATGAAGACACCGCCTTGTATTTTAGTGAGTCGAGTGATGGTGAAAACTGGACGGATCCCTTTCGGATTACAGATGGTTTTTTTATTAATCCGCCTGTCGTCGTCAATGGAGGGCGGCTACTGCTGGGTGGAGAACTTGTTGCGGAATCTGACCGAGAGACTCGTCGTAGTAAATTGATTTATCATGACGGACAATCCCTGAGAGTGGGGTGGTCTGTGGCCGAAATCGACGAAGGAGATATATCTCGAATCGGTTATGCCGAACCGAACTTCATTGACAGGCAGCATGACGTGGTAGCGTTGTTCCGGAATTATACTGGGAAGTTGTTGGTGTCTCGGAGTAAAGATCGCGGACAGAGTTGGGAACCGCTTTCGAATTCTCGGATTCCTGATAGTACGGCCCGCTTTGCGACTGGCAGTCTTCCAGGAGGAGTGCGATATATTGTTAGTAATGCGCTTCATGAAAAATTCGACCGACGAGCGTTGCTGATTTCGTTGAGTACCGACCAGGGTGAATCATTTAGCCGAGTCTTTGTGTTGAGAGATGAGCCGGCAGAGAAACGATTTGATGGTCAACATAAAATGAATGGCTGGCAGTATCCCCATGGCTATCTGTGGAAGAACAAGTTTTTTGTTGTTCACAGTGTTAATAAAGAAGATGTGGCGTTGTCGGTTTTGAAACTCAAAACACTTATGACGTTTGCGGAAGGCGAGTAGTTGTGATTGATGAAGGAGAATCATTGGTGAATACAGCACATGAACCGATCCGGTTTGGGTTGGTCGGTTTTGGGGCTTGGGGAAATTGTCATGCCGGCGCAATTACAGCAACGGATGGCGCTGTGGTTAGTGCGGTAGCCGCAAAATCGCGGGCATCCTGCGATTCTGCTCTAAGCCAACTCCCGGATGCATTTGTTACGGCAGATTACCGGGAGTTAGTAAAGCGTGAAGACGTCGATGTGGTGGATGTGGTTGTGCCAAGTTTTCTCCATCGAGAGGTTGCGATTGCCGCCTTGGAAGCTGGAAAGCATGTGCTGCTAGAAAAGCCCATGGCAATTACGCTGGAGGATTGTAATGCGATTGTAGATGCAGCCAAAGCTAATGGCAGGCTGTTAAGTGTCGGGCACGAATTGCGACTTTCCTCTATGTGGAAAAAAGTCAGGGATTTAATCCAGGAAGGGTTTATTGGTGAACCTCAGTATTGCCTTGTCGAGTTGTCTCGGAAGCCTTACAGACATGGGGCAGACGGCTGGCGATTTGATATCGAAAGAGTCGGTAACTGGATTCTGGAAGAGCCGATACACTTCTTTGATTTGGCCCGTTGGTATCTTGAGAAAGCCGGAACTCCAACCTCAGTGTTTGCTCGAGCGAATTCCCGTCAGTCGGGACACCCCGAACTGCAGGATAACTTCAGTGCAATCATGAACTTCGAAAGCGGTGCCTATGCGGTGGTTACTCAAACTCTGAGTGCCTTTGAACACCATCAAGCGGCCAAGGTCTCCGGGACGACTGGAGCTATTTGGGCGCGTTGGAGCGGAGCTCAAGATCGCACTCTGCATCCTGAATTCCAACTCAAGGTCTACAATTCGGAACAGGACCAAGTGCTTGACCTCACACCGGAGAAAATTACAGGAGAAGTTTTTGAACTGCAGGATCAGATGGCCATGATGGTGAATGCTGTACGGCACGGTGAGCCATTACATGCAACCGGAGAAGACGGACGGTGGAGCGTTGCAATGTGTATTGCTGCTCAACAGTCGGTCGATACCGGCATGCCAGTTCTGCTGGAGGAGATACTATGAGTAGGATTCTGGCCACCGTCGCCGGGTTGTTGATCTGCTGTGGTATGCAGGCTCAGTGCCATGGCGAAAAAGTCACGTTACGGGTGATGACTTTCAATTTGTATCATGGAGGGGTGCGGCTGGGGCAACCTCTCTCTCAGTCAGTTAAGGCTATTAAGGCGGCACGGGCCGATATAGTCGGGATTCAGGAATCGCATGCTGGTTCTGTGGACAATGCCGAACAAATTGCCGAACGCCTGGGGTGGCATCATTTTGCACAAGGCGGCCGCACGGCTGTAATTTCACGCTTTCCTATAGTGGGCAACACGCCAGGGAAATGGGGGGTACACCTAAAGCTTTCCTCCGGATTGATCGTGCATGTATTTAATGCTCATTTCCATTACATTCCCTATCAGCCTTATCAATTAGCAGAGATTCCCTATGGTGATTTTCCATTTATTAAAACCGAGCAGGAAGCGATTACCTGGGCCGTGCGAGCTCGTGGTGCACAAAAGGATCGATTGCTAGCTGAATTGCGTCCTAGTTTAGAAGCGCGAATTCCATGTTTCCTCACGGGGGATTTTAATGAACCTTCCTTTCAAGATTGGACGAAGTCTGTTGCTGCGACAGGTAGGATTCCCCTCAAGGTGGAGTACCCTGCTACGAAAGCCATTGTGGATGCAGGAATGCTAGACGGTTACCGTGTGGGCTATCCCGATCCGGTCAAAAGCCCCGGTTGGACCTGGACTCCGACGACACAGCCAACGGACTCAAGGGATCGACACGATCGGATTGATTTCGTATTCAGCAGCCTGAAACCAAAATCAGTGAAAAGTGCTGCGGTAGTAGGAGAGACTGCAAAGTCGGCGGAGATCGTCTTAAAGCCTTGGCCATCAGATCACCGTGCGGTCGTGGTAGAATATGAGTTCAATGCCCCGTCCTCTGTAGACCCTTAGAATCACCATTTCATTGAGGTTGCTTTCATGCAAACGACTCCAATTACCCGCGATGATCTTGCTCGCAGTGTGGTTTCCGTACCACCATTAGCCCGTAATGACGATCTGTCACTTAACGCCGAGGAAAACCAAAAACTTATTGGACATTTGGAAAGTGGTGGAGTTTCCACTTTGCTCTATGGTGGTAACGCACTGCTCTATCATATAGCACCTAGCCAGTATGCCGATTTGTTGGGACAGCTTGAGGCCTGGGCAGCGGAAGACACTCTGGTAATCCCCTCGGTGGGATCTTCGTACGGCATGATGATGGATCAGGCCAAAGTACTGTGTAATACTGCGTATCCAACAGCCATGGTCTTGCCTCAGCCTAACGTCGTGACCTATGAAGGCGTGGAGCGAGCAATTGGTGATTTTGTTCAAGCCGCCGGAAAGCCAGCTGTGGTCTACATCAAGCAGTTGGGCTATATCGAAGTTGAGAATGTTAAGAGATTGGTGGAAAGTGGGGCGGTTTCGTGGATCAAATATGCGATTGTCAAAGATGATCCTGCAGTCGATGAATATTTGACTCGACTGAAAGATGCTGTCGGCACCGAATTGATTGTTAGTGGGATTGGTGAACAGCCCGCTTTGCCTCATATGCAAACCTTTGACGTGACAGCATATACGTCGGGTTGCGTTTGTGTTGCTCCAGCCTTATCAATGCACATGCTGCGGTTGATTCAGGCCGGCGAGTATGAAGCTGCAGATCAGGTGCGAGAGATATTCAAAACGCTTGAAGATCTGAGGAATGGTATTAATCCGGTACGCGTTCTTCATTCAGCAGTTGCAGGTGCCGGGATTGCAGAAACCGGACCACTATTGCCGATGATGTCCCCTGTGAGCGCTTCAGAGGCTGTTGAAATAGCCGACGCCGCCAACGAGTTGCTGGCAGCAGAGATGACGTTTCGCAGCCAGCAGGACTAGAGGGAACTCAGATATAGACACTCGAGTCGCTGTCGGGCCACAACAGCCTGGTCAGGATTCCCATGATTCACTTAAACTGGGAGCCGATGGCCGAGTGCAGATTCAGCGGCCTCCGGTCAGGCGGGGGCGGCTATGAGCAAGTACATACATTCATTTACGTTACTGTTTGCATTTAGTATTAAATCTTCCGGAGATTAGTGCTGCAACGAACCCGCAATCCATGAAGTCGCCACTCTCATTCTGGTTAAAGTACCATCCCAACTAGAAACCAGAATGGTAAAATAAAGATATGAAAAGAGTATTGTCCTTACGTACCCACCGAACGCTTCTGCCCTTGTTGCTACTGCTTACCCAGGTGGTTGTTGTGGCTCCGAGTCATGCACTCGAACCGGACTTAAGAACATTCAAATCAACAGTTGAACCTATCCTTAAACAATACTGTTATGAATGCCATGGTCCGGATGGAGAGGCCAGCCCGCGGTTAACGTTGTTGGACCCGGATTTGTATAACGGTGTGGATGGTGAAAGTTGGCATGATGCGCTAAATCGAGTTAATGAAGGGAAGATGCCCCCCAAAACTGCTCAACCGTTGCCCGAGTCAAAACGTGACCAGTTAGTAGCGTGGTTGACCGGGGAAATTAAAGGAGCCACAGTCGCAAAACGTAGCACCGGCGGTAAAGTAGTTTTTCGCCGACTGACAAATTATGAATACAATAATACGCTTAGAGATCTTCTAGGGATTCAGTTTGATTACGCAGAGAATTTGCCACCGGAGTCTAAGTCTGTAGATGGTTTTCTAAACAATGGGCAAGTGTTGGGAATATCGCCTTTACAAATGGAATACTATCTGGCCGCTGCACGCTCTGCGATGTCCAAGGCAATTGTCACCGGTGAGCAACCTGAGGTTCATACGCAGGTGGTAGAAAAAAGTATTAAAGGTGCGCGAGATAATAACGTCAATGGCCAGCGTCTGGACGGACGACAGCAGTTTCTAGCCGGTATCACAAAATTCCCACGCAATGGGAAGGTTCGAATCACAGTTCAGGCATATGCGGAAGTACCAGAAGGTAAAGCCACTCCAGAGCTGCAGGTGAATATTGGGATCCGTAGTGATACGTTGTCTCCGAGTGCCGAGCTTGGTGTACGCGAAGTTCATGGGACAGAGTTGCAACCTCAGAGGTTAGTTCTTGAAGGGCGAATTGAATCGTTCCCGCTTCCTGGAAAGAATCCAAAATTCCCCGGAATCCAAATCCGATTGAAAAATTTGACGGCTCAGCCGGAACCCGCTCCTAAGAAAGGAGAACCGGCCCCACCATCGACGGAACCGTTGATTTACATTCAGAGCGTCACGTTTGAGGGACCACTCTATGACAGTTGGCCTCCGGAACATCATACTCGATTGCTACCGTTGGAAGGGCAGGGGCAAAAAGGATACGCTGAGGCGGCGATTGAGAATTTCATGCGGAGAGCGTATCGTCGTCCAGTCACGAAGTCGGAACTAGCTAAAGTGACTGGATTTTATCACTCGATTGCTGCGACGAGTGACTCATTTGAAGAGGCTATACGTGAGACGTTTGCCTTGATTCTGATTTCGCCGGAGTTCCTTTATCTGGTCGAACCAGTGGAGGAAGAACAGCAAGTGGCAAAACTCACAGATGATCAGCTGGCGGTTCGGCTTTCATACTTTTTGTGGAGCTCCATGCCCGATGAAGAATTATTTGCACTGGCAGATAACCGCCAATTGTCGAAAGCTAAGGTATTACAACAACAGGTTGACCGGATGCTTGAGGACGAACGAAGCTGGCAGTTTGTACAAAACTTTACTTCGCAGTGGTTAGACCTATCAGGTCTACAGCGTATTGCAATAAATCCGCAGTATTACAAGGACTTCAATGATCGTCTGAAGGAACAGATGGCCGAGGAGACTATTCGATTTGTCGGGGAGATCTTGTATCACGATCTGAGCGCAATGAATCTGCTTCAAAGTGATTTTGTAGTGATCAATCAGTCTTTAGCGCAACACTATGATCTGCCCGGGCCAACGGGTAGTGAATTCGCTCGAGTTGAATTGTTGGGGAATGAGAATCGAGGAGGCCTGCTAACCCAAGGTAGCTTCCTGCTTATAAACTCCAATGGTGAAGATTCGCACCCGATCAAACGAGCTGTTTGGATTCTTGATCGGTTGTTAGATGACCCTCCGGCCCCTCCGCCTCCTGATGTTCCAGAGCTGGATTCCGAAAAGGCAGATCTCGCCTCGCTATCCATTAAACGCCAGCTAGAATTGCATCGAGAAAAGTCGAGTTGCAATAGTTGTCATCAGGGGATTGATGGCTGGGGAATTCCTTTTGAACACTTTGATGCTATCGGGAAATGGCGGGACACCGGACTGAGAGTGGTGAGAAATAAAAACGTGCAGGCTGAATTGGATTCCAGTTCGGTGTTGCCCTCTGGGAAAGAAGTTTCCGGTGTGGCTGAATTTCAAAAATACTTAATTGAAAATGAGTCGGAGCGATTTGCCAGGGCGTTGGTCAAGAAAATGACAACCTATGCACTAGGTAGAACGATTGAGTTTACGGATGAAGAAGCAATTTCTGAGTTAACGAAACAATTTATTGTCGATGATTATAATATGAGAAAACTAATGATTGGAATTGTTCACTCCGAGTTGTTTCGGTCAAAATAGTAAAGCAATTTGATTGCCTTTACGTCATGCGAGAACGAGAAATGAAGAAATCCTGGAATCTGGATCGGCGTACTTTTTTACGTGGCAGTGGCGTTGCCTTAGCATTGCCGTGGATGGAATGTATGGCGGCGGACGTGTCGGCGTCCCAGACCCCCAAAAGACTTGCCTCGATTTACTTCCCTTTCGGTGTAAGTTTGCCTAATGATAAATCTGAATTCCAGGAATGGAATTGGTTTCCTGAAGTTACTGAAAATTCGTTTCGCTTTCGTAAGTCGCTGGAGTCACTGGAGTCATTGCGGGAGAATGTGACCGTTTTGGGAAGTATGTCCCATCCTGCTGGGCGGAAAATGGGCGGTCACGATACCGGAGATATTTTTCTGACAGGTGCCAGTTTCAAGGGGACGGATTATCGTAATGCGATTTCGCTAGACCAGTATATTGCCTCTCACGTCGGAGAGGAAACTCGATTTGGTTCACTGGTAATGTCTAGTGATGGTGGGGTTGGTGAACCCACACGTGCTACGACTCTTTCTTTTACTTCACAGGGACGTCCTGTTCCCGCATTGTCCAGCCCACGACAGATTTTTGATCGATTATTTGGCGTTGGCGATGCATCCTCCAAAGCTCAGCGTCGGAAGTTGCAGAATACAAGCTCGATGCTCGATTTAGTACTAGAAAACAGCCGTTCCATGAAGCATCGACTTGGTCGCCAGGATCAACGCAAGTTGGATGACTATTTGGCCAGTGTACGAGACATTGAAGCACGTGTGAAACGTTCAACGGCTTGGTTGGACGTCCCTAAACCGGATGTCGCGGAAGAGTCGCTTAATCTGGCGGTCGATCAAAGTCTCCCAGTGGAATATATGCAAGCTATGTATGATCTTATCTTTCTTGCATTCCAAACCGATTCCACTCGCGTGGCAACATATATGTTGGGACAGGTCGCCGGTGCAACGACGATTGCCAATGCGTTTCCTGCCTGTCTGGGATTACAGGGGAATTGGCATGGGTTAGCCCACGGTGCTGGTAAAGGAGACGGTGCTGAAAAATTGGGACGGTTCGATCAATTGCTTGCGCAACAACTTAGTCGATTCCTGCAACGGCTCAATGAAACACCGGAACAGTCAGGTTCTATGCTGGATAACACGCTTGTGTTTTATGGCAGTAGTAATAGCAAAACTCACAACAACACCAATTATCCGCTCATTCTTGCTGGTGGGAAATCAATGGGTTTTAAACATAACCAGTTTCTACGCCCTGGTGCCAATGTTCCATTGAGTAATGTATTTGTTACCATGCTCGAAGCAATGGGCATCCCTCACGAAGGCTTTGCTGACAGCACCGGTGAGCTGGCAGACTTGCGTCGCAGTTAGGTTCATTTGAGTTAAGCGAATGCTTTCCTTAACAGTTTGAGACTTTTAGGAATGGCTGTTTTGTGAGATTCCTGCCCTTCGAATTCGAGGGATATGTAACCTTGGTAGCCGGCATTCTTTAGGATCCCGGCAACACGATCATAGTTGATATCGAGTGTGTACCAGGTGCCTCCGCCAAAGTATGTTTTTGCTTGAACGTAAACAGTCTTCGGAGCCATCATTTCAAATTGCTCGTATTGTCGTTCAAAGAAGTTACCGGTGTCTGCTGTTATCTGAAGCCAAGGTGAGTCGATGGCATCTACGATCTTTAACACACCTTCGGCAGTACGCCCTAGCCCCCAGTGGTTTTCCAATCCCAATGTCACTCCACACTCTTCGGCCTTAGGAAGGCATTTTTCAAGGCTATCGATGACCCACTTGAACCCTTCTTCGTCAGTGTAGCCCTCCAGACGTGGTTCAATCCCTTTGGCTTTCATCAGGTCATCAAAACTTTTGATGGTTCCCCAACGACCGGTATTCACTCTGATCGTCGGTATACCCAATTTGTAAGCCAGTTCGATGCATTTAAGAGTATGGTCAATATTGCGTTTACGGTAGTCCGGATCAGGAGAGACGAATCCTTGATGAGTGGAAAAGCCACAGAGATCGAGGCCATTCACAAAGGCCCGTTGCTTGAGCATCTGCAAGTAGGCGTTATCTTCACGCGTCATTTGAACATGTAATATCTCAACGGCGTCAAAACCCGCTTCCGCAGCTAAATCAATGCAGTCTTCAATAGGAAGCTTCGTGTCCTTGCGGTAACGCCAGTATGAATAAGTACTCACAGCGATTGGATTGGAAGAGGTCGACGGCTTGTTGCTGACTGCGTTTGCGTCAATGGAGGTGAGGGTTGCACTGGCACCTGCAGTCGTAGCTAGGGAGGACTTGAGAAACGTTCGACGATCAATAGTCACGGTGGATTCCTTAAAAACGGATGGCAGTTCGTATGTTTTTTTCATTTTACACACTTTGGTTATCAAATTCTCACTTCCTATCACACACTCTTTTAGTTGGTTGTTTAGAATGAACAAATAAATCCCTCAGGCGATTAAATCGATGCTGTAGAAGGTGAATTCATGCCAGCCAAAAATGTTTTAGGTACTGATTTGCAGACTTGTTCAACCGATCCTCTTACCGGTTTCTATCGAGACGGTTGTTGTAACACCGGTGCAGAAGACATGGGGCTTCATCTGGTTTGCATTGAAGCTACAGCCGAGTTTCTTGCCTTCTCAAAAGCAGCCGGCAATGATCTGTCCACTCCGATTCCTCAATGGGGATTTCCAGGAGTTCAGCCGGGCGAACGCTGGTGTTTGTGCGTCGAGCGTTGGAAAGAAGCCTTGTATCACAACGCTGCGCCTAAAGTGAATCTTCAGGCGACTCACATCTCGGCACTTGAGTTCGTAGATCTGGAACAGTTGCAGGAATATGCCGTTGAGGATCTGGGCTAATTAGAGTCCGGGTTTACCTGTGGTGGATCGAACGGAAACCCTTTTGGTAAAACCTGGATTTCGGTTGCGATGTTGTAATTGAAAACGCCCACGCCTGGGAATTCGACGTCAATGTAGTAGGCTACGTACCCTTGCTTCGGGGATTCCAGAGTCTGACGTACTTCGTTCTTTGATTCGTCAAGTCGTTCGCTCGTCCACTGAACTTCTCTGAAATCCCTGGTCAAACTCGTGGCCTTCCAAAGATTGACCTGGCGAGGATTGCCTGTCCACTGAACCCGGAATTGATTCTCGGTATCGAGCTTCCAGGTCATGTTTTCTAAGGTTTGGTTGTTTAGCGTCTTCTTAAAAAACGTAGCCATGGTTGGAAGTATCTGAGGCCCTAGGCCATGCCCGGCGTTGGCTAGGTAGTAGAGGTTTTTGGGACCGACCAACTTAGGGAAGTAGAGACTGCTGGCATCGACCGTCCAATAAGGGTCATTGGTGCCTAACACAATGAGCTTAGGGATGGTGATTCGTTGTCGGTAACTAAATGGATCTACGAGGGTCGTCAGTTTTTTACCTTCGCCCTTTAGCATCCGTGTTGGGAAATCATACATTAAATACGGAGTGATCATATGGCTGTAGCGTCCATAGGATTGAAATTGTTGTTTCATTTGCATGGGCATGTTTAAGACATCGATAACCATTGGAGCAATGGACACGACACGTTTATCGACAGCGCCTGTCAGCCAGGTTGTCCAACCTCGTTTCGAAGCACCGGCTACTGAAAAGCGATTTATAGATATGCCTGTTTGTTTTTCTAAAAGTGCGGAAGTCGCATCCATTGCACGTACAGCACTTTCCACCATAGGTAGCAATAATGGCCAGTCTGTTCCCTGACCGTTCATGTATTTGTCAAAGGTGAACGCAATCAAGTCATCCTCGAATTTATCTCCCTGCAATGGTTGGTTAGGTACCTGATTGAGGATCGCGACAGGGACTTCACAAGCAGCCGCGATGAGGGAGAATTGTCTAACTTCGCTCGTCCCGGCATCAGGTTGCCGGCTGCGGGATGAACCTCCTGAGATAAACAATATTGCTGCATCATTCAGCTTGGCATTGTCAGGGACAAGAATGGTAAGCCAGTGTTCCCAGTCCTGCTTTTGCCATGTTTGCGAGGTGAGACGCACTACTTGAGCATCGCAAATGCCTGTGCGAAATTCGGATCTGACTTCGAATTTGAACGAGTCGTCTACAGGTAAGACATCCGAGAGTTGTTGAGCATTGGTCGATGTGATAGTGGTTGTGCAGAGCAAAAACAGTGTAAATATCTGGCGGTATGTCGAAAGCATAGGATAGCTGGATTCTCTTAAGCGTGTGATAAGCGAACGATGCGAGGTGAGGCTCTATTATATCGGCGGATTATATTGCTGGCAGGATGGTCTCCGTATTCGAGCGTCCCCGATTTATTATGCCTGGCGTATGAAATGCAGTTTGCTAATCAAACGATTACTTCTCAGACAGTTTTTTGATGTGCTCGAGCACGCGTTGGTGAATGCGGTGGATGCTGATGTCGCTCCATAAGGTCCAGTATCCCTGAGGATACATCTTGAACTCATACCAGGTACTTCCTTCGAGTAATGTGCGATTGTCAGACAGGCGAATGAGTCGGAATTCTCCCTGCTTACAGTTTAAGTATCCGTCCAGGTGTGGTGGGTGCACGTGGCGATATGGACTTAGTTCGTTCATCGGTGGGGGTTGCTTGGTGACGTCGAATGTTAGCCGATTGGGTTTGTCCCAAACAGTAATCGGTTCGACAAATGCACCGGTTGAGAATTCACAATGCCGAATAGCACCTACTCCTTCGCCATCAATCGTCGCTCGTAACGGATAGGCAATGCCCAGTTCAAAATACCATGCAGGTGGAGCGTCCAATTCGGAGAAGCCAATTACGTTTGGCCACACTTCCTCAGGTGGAGCGTCGATGACGACGGTTGAGATCACTTCATAGACAGGAGCTTCGTTTTCTAGTAAATCTGCTCCGGAAAGAAGAGGTAGAAGTAAGAGAATCGACGTGGTTACATGGCCACCACTCGCATTGTTTGCGGCCATGCTACGTCCAATCAATGCGCCGATAATGACGATCACAGCGGCTAACGGTAGAAGCATGACAATGCAGATGATTCCTTCTACCGCAAATACTAATAATGCGCCTGAGCAAAGTAATATTCCGATTTCGGCCACAAGTACGGTTTGGCCTGTGCTTTGAATCTCGACACGATTGAACATATAGCTGGTAATGACTCCAACCAATACAGGCATGCCAAAGAAAAGTAGGATGCCGTAGTTTTTAAATACGGTGACCGATAGCGCATAAAGCACAAGAGACCCCGCGATGCTAATGAACATGCCACTGATTGCACTGCGGATTCGATTGCTGGGGATAGGAGTGGCTACAGGGAGGTTTTTGATTTTGGACCTGCCGGCTCGATTGGGAAGGATGCAGAGCAGGAGCATGGTAACGAAATTAAGCAGGGGCACCAGGATGAGGAGCCCCAGAAAAGAGGAGCCGGTTGAGGCCACACTTCGTCTCACACTCATTGAAACGCTAATCCAAAGAAAAGGGATCGTCCAGACAAACAGTATCCATGGCAGGAATTGTGTTGTGCTGTCCAAAACCTCAGAGCGATGCTTAAGGATGGGACTTAGGAAGACTTCGATCGCATAGGAGTTGCCGGTTGTGGCATAAATCGTAATGAATTCGATTAGGTACTTTACCAGCATTAAGGAAAAGCCGGTGACAATATACTGCTTTCGTGTGACAGGAATGGACAGCGAAAACCACAGGTGTAACAGCCGCTTGAGACGGGATCGCGATGGGGTGTCAGCTTCAGAGTTCACTATTCATCCGTACTTTGAGAATCGTTAGAACTGTCGAGTTCGTTGTCACCATAGTATGGGTCAAAAGAGCTGGGATCAAATTGATGGAGCTCCAGACTGTATTGCCCGATAAAACCGGTTGATTCTCTATATCCTCCGTCAATGGCCACATAATAAGTGGCTCCCGGTTGCACCGGATATATTCCGCCAGGCCATTCCCAACAGATTACAATTTCCGGCTCTTCGACATGCGATTCCAAGTACGGATCTAGGTAAGGATACAGGTCTGCTTCAGTCTCGTCTTCCCACTCGAGTATATTGGTGTCACGCACGAAGAATTCATCGCCTTCATCGAATATGGTGTCATACTCCGTGTACACTTCAGGGAATAGTTCTTCACCAGCTTGATTGAAAACGGAAAGATCAGGAATGTCATAGAAATCCCAATTAGTCCCATAAACGCTGGCAGCGACAAACGAATGGGTGGCTTCGAATTGGAAGACGTCAACGTCTCCTTCGTAATCGATGTGACTGATTCGCTGAAGGAAGCTATCTTCGGATGATTCGGAGTCTTCGGCGATTAGCGTTGTAGCTTCAGTGGATAAATCATTGATGTGAATGTCTTCCCCAAATTCACTGTCAGCCTCTTGCATCCATGGCTCGTCACTCCAATGAGAGACATCCAGTGAGTAACTGGCTGTGACTTCGTCCAATGAGTTTATGGCAACGTAATACGTTCCGTCTGTGACTGTTAATTCAAGAAAAGAGCCCTCTGCGTTGCCTTGAGTTAGACCGATGAGATTGCCTGCGTCGTCAGTTACTGACAAGCGGAGTAAGTTGTCGTAGTCATAGTGATAGGCAGAAACGGCCAGTTGCCCACCTGTCACCTCAACGCTGAATTGATCAAGATCGTCACTGTAATCAAGGTGACTATGTATGGTAGTGAATCCCCAGTCTAAGTCTAGTCGGGTGGCATCTTCGAGCGTATTGCCATGAATGTCATCTCCGAACTCCGCGTCGCTTTCCGGTTCCCACCATTCATCCTCATATTGAAACAAATCGAGGACGTAATGTCCGGTACCTTCTGTGTTTAACGCTGATACCATCACATAATAAGTGCTATCCAATTCTACGGGGACATCAATGTTGCCCTCGCACCACTGATAGTCGTCGCCGCTCTCTGCACTGGCGACCAGTTCCATGTCTTCGTTGAGTAATTCAACCAATAGGCCAGAATTCAGACCTTCGTTGAATAAGTCGATGGCAACTCGATCATCTTCAGCAATAAACTGAAAGGCATCGACGTCGTACATATTGTTGATCTCAGATTCGATAAAGGCATACCCCCAATCGAGGTCCAGTTGTACGGCGGTATCCGGAGTATCTCCAAACAGATCATATGGTTCATTGGGAAGATTGTCTTCCATGTCATAGATGTCTTCTATGAATTCACCTTCTGCCAGGAGATTAATCACGCCTAATGCATCTGCCGGAGACAGGTAACCATCTCCATTGGCATCCATGTAGTAGCTTTCCACATCAGCTATCATCTCAGCCAAAATAGGAGGCGCTCCGACTGTCAGCATTTGGTCCGACCCTGATTGATTCATTGCATTGATCGGGAGCAAAGCATCAATCGGGGAAATGTAACTATCGTGATTTACGTCCATGGCATGAATGGGGTTTTGCCAGGGGCTCGCAGACAGAACGATTCTTTTTTCTAGTTTGTCGAGGAAGAGCTTACGTCGCTTGTTCACTATTTAGGTTTCCGGGGGAGGGTGGCATTGTCTGTGCACAATTTTACGGAGTATGTAGAAGTTGAGGCAAGGGTTATTCTTTTTCTGTGGGAATGTGGTGGGTTTTGTAAACTATTAGTATCAACTTGTTAGTAATCAACCACATGGCAGAGGGAATTGATGCAGGATTTCATTAACGCATTAGCTTTTTTGGCAGAAGACGGTGAGGGTACAGAAGGGGCGTTACGCATAATCGGGGGCGGCTTGCCATTGGTGATTGCTGTGGTTTGCGTCTTCTTGTATGCGCGCGGTACAAAACGGAAGCGACTCATCGAAGATACTCCGACTTCGAAAGTTAAAGGTGTGTTCATTGGCCTCAATGAAATCAAAGGAACTGCTGATTTAATTGCCAATATGAGATCGTACCTCAATGAGTCCGCCTGTTGCTGGTACGCATACCGAATTGAAGAGCATTATACGCGGACTGAGACTTATACCGACAGCAAGGGGAATACAAGAACTCGTACGAAAAGTGGTTGGGAGACGGTGGCTTCCGGAAGTAATCGAGTCGAGTTCGATTTGGTGGACGACACCGGGCAAGTGAGAGTTATGCCTGCCGATGCTGAAATCGAGGGTAATGTGATATTTCAGACAACCTGCACACCTGGAGATGCCATTTACTATGACAAAGGGCCCGCCTATGCTGTTCGGGGTTCAAATTACCGGCGGCGATTTGTGGAGCGGGCGATCGTTCAGGATGATGCGTTGTACGTCTTAGGGTCCGCTCGTATGGCAGACGACTCTGCCAAGGTCGAGATCGCGAAAGAAGACGAAATCTACATGATCACTGTTAAATCCGAAGAACAACTGGTGAGCCGATATGGCTGGATGGTTCGTGGTGGATGGTTGGGCGTTGTTGCTGGTTGTGCCGCCGCACCGGCATCGATCGGTTGTTTGTTGATGGAGCGTCGTTTTGATGATGTGTGGTTGTGGATGATCCCCTCGGGACTGGGGGGACTTTTACTGACCATGCTGTTGTATGTGATTTACGTATTTAACGGATTAGTGTCGACCCAGGTGCGATTGGCACGGGCATGGAGCTTGATCGATATTCAGCTTAAACGGCGTTATGACCTGATAGGGAATCTGGTCGAGGTTTGCAAGGCGTTTCTTAAACACGAACGAGAGACTCATCAGCTGGTAATTAATGCTAGAAGTGGGAAGTACACTCAGGGCGAGGCGCCTAGTGATCAACAGGTTTCTTCCACCGAGTCTGCTACCAATGCTCAGAATCAGGTGATCAACCAATTGTTCGCATTGCGGGAAGATTATCCGAAGCTTAAGGCCGACTCTCAAATGCTTCAACTACATAAACATCTGGTTGAATGTGAAGATCGTTTAGCGATCGCTCGCACATTCTATAACGAAGGCGCCGGGAATTATAACGAGCGTATTCGGCGAGTGCCGGAAGTGTTCTTTGCTCGGCTGATGGGGTATGTCATCGCTCAGTATTATCAGGTGGAACCGGCACATACTCGTCCTGTTGATCTGGATGCCATGCTTAATGAAGCAGATAAGGGAAAAGCACGAGAAGTTGTTCAGCCACCGGAGCTCATGGGTGAGGATGAAGAGGTTGTGATACTTGCGTTGGTTTGTCTGATGTCAGCAGATGGTGCGATCGACAAGGATGAATATGCGGCGTTTGAAAAATTCGTTGCTGACGCGACGGGGAATTCGGATATTGCTGTGGCTCGACAAAAGGCACAGGAAGCACTCGATCGTGTTAAAGCGTCCAGTGTTGAAGCAATAGTGAAACAGTGCGTCGATGCACTGAAGGCCCTGCGAGGTAAGCCGATTGTAGAAAGCTTTGTAGAAGCGCTCGATGTAATAGCTGAAGCCGATGATGACGGCTCCTGGGATGAAGCGTCGATGCTTGAGAGCTTTAAGAAAGCAGTCGAGGGTGACGAGTAAAGTGAAGTACGCCGGGATTCTTTGAGGTGCCGTTGGTTAAAGCCTGAAGAGATGGTGAAGGAGAATTTAGCGATTTGGCGTGGGATCGATATGTAGGGGGAGTTAGGCATGCGAATTATTAGCGGAGGCTTGCAACATGAAACAAATACGTTTGCTGTTTCAAAGACGTCGATAGACGACTTTGTCAGAGATAGTCATTTTGGAGCAGACTATGGGACATCAGAGGATATTTGTAGGCGATTTGAGGGTACAAACACGATTCATGGTGGCTACTTGCGGGGAGCGTATGAGTTAGAGTTGGACTTGCTTCCAGTGCTTAATCTTCGAGCATACCCGTCAGGTATGGTGTTGCGGGAATGTTTTGAAACGCTCGTGGGAGAATTGTTGTCGAGGATTGAAAATGCATTACCGGCTGATGGAGTGTTACTTGATCTTCACGGAGCGATGGTGACAGAGGATTTTGAAGATGCTGAAGCTGAGATCGTTCGGCGAGTCCGAGAGCTAGTGGGAACAGAAGTCCCAATTGTGGTTACACTCGATTTGCATGCTAACATTTCCCCAGATTTGATTGAGTTTGCGGACGTCATTATTGGTTTTGATACCTATCCTCATATTGATATGGGCGATCGAGGGTATGAAGCGGTTTCCCTGATGTCTCGGATTTTAAAGGCAGAAGTCCGTCCCGTGATGGCATTCCACCAACTGCCACTTCTGACTTTGCCACCAATGCAATGTACGTTGCGTGAGCCTATGCAGAGTTTTATTGCTGATTTACACGAGCTAGAGTCAGGGGAAGGTGTTCTGACAGCGACTGTGGCGATGGGTTTTCCATTTGCTGACATTGAGTGCATGGGCGTGACGGTGATAGTTGTTACTGATGATGATCAGGAATTGGCCCAGACAATGGTTGACCGATTGGCGCAGAAGTTGTGGTCGCTAAGGGAAGAGTTGCAGCCAAAATTGGTGTCAATTAGACAAGCCATGGATCTCTCGCTACAGACTGACGGGCTTGTGATCTTTGCTGATGGTTCGGACAATCCGGGAGGAGGTGCTCCGTGTGATGGAACTGTTGCGTTGCAGGCTTTGATAGAAGCTAGGCATGCCGGGGCGGTCGTGGCAACATTGTGGGATCCGGAGGTAGTGGAGTTGGCTTGGAACGCAGGAGTAGGAGCAGAATTGACGGTGCCGCTTGGAGGTAAAGTCGATAACCAGCATGGCGATACATTAGAGGTGTCTGCCAAGGTGTTAAGGTTGAGTGACGGTCAGTTTGTGTTTGGGGGTGCAATGGCGCAGGGGCTCAGTGACTCTCTGGGAAACACGGCTTTATTGGAGATTGAGGGCGTTCGTGTGGTGGTGACGTCTTTGCGTCGTCAGTGTATCGACCGAAACATGCTCCGGACAGTCGGTGTGGAGCTGGACTCCATCTCGTTGTTAGTGCTAAAGAGCGCTGTGCACTTTAGGGCGGACTTCGGCGACTTTGCCGAAGAGATCCTCGATGCGGACACTCCAGGGATCCATCGACCAGACTTCAGTTGCTTTGAGTACAAGAATTCTAGGTCGCATAGGTGTTATCCCTTTACCAATTAACCAATGAGGCGTTTGCGAGTTTAGCTGACTTCAAAGCCCTTACGCTGTTCGCGGCTCATCAGTGCAGTCGCCTCTGCATCGTCGGTGAACGACTCGGAGTCAGCATTCCATTGGATAGGGCGTCCAAGTCTTTGCGCAATATTGCCCAGGTGGCAGGTGGTCACACTTCGATGCTGGCTTTCCACGTCCGAAATGGGAGCATTACGAGTTTCGATGCAATCAAAGAAATTTCCCATGTGGTTGACGATGGCGTCTAATTTTCCCGCTCTCAAAGGTCGTTCGTGATTGTCCCACCTGTAATCACTCCAGTCTTCACGAGGCAGAGGGTTTTGCTTTAACGCTTCCACAGGTGTACCGCTAATGGTACCGCGATTAACAAAAATACGGCCTTCAGTGCCTGTAAACATAATTCCATTACGCCCCGTGTCTGAGACTGTCATAATTACGCCATTGGCGTATTTATATTCTGCATAAAAATCGGTGGCTACATTATAGGAATCCAAGCCAACCTCCGGGTATTTGGCGGTTCCTTTGATTTCCACGGGGTAGGAATTGATGCCCCATTGGGCAATGTCCAGATGATGGGCACCCCAGTCGGTCATCTGTCCACCTGAATATTCGTACCACCACCGAAAGTAGTAATGAGCACGTTCGGGAATATAGGGAGTGTCGGGCGTTTGCCCTTGCCATAAATTCCAATTAAAGGTCTTCGGGATTTTGTATTGTTCAAAGGGCCCACCGATGACGTTTTTTCCTAAGACGACATCTACATTGGTGAGTTTACCGAGTCTTCCTGCGCGGATCATTTCAATGGCCAGACGAAAGCGTGAGTCGCTACGTTGCCAGGACCCGACTTGAAGCACTTTATCGGTGTCATTTACGACTTGACGCAGGAATTTACCCTCATTGATCGTGAGTGAAAGTGGCTTCTCGACATAGACGTCTTTCCCGGCTCGGCATGCATCAGCCGCCATTTTGACGTGCCAGTGATCCGGAGCTCCGATTAATACGACATCAAGATTTGCTTGCTCCAGCATGTCCTCATAGTTTTCGTAAATTTTGGGCGTGCTTCCGAAACTGCTACGTGCTTGTTCCCGGACATTTCGGTCTACATCTGCGAAAGCAACGATGTCACCGTATTGATTCGCTTTTTCGGTGATGACTGTGCCTTGATAGCGAAGACCAATTGTTCCTACGCGTAGTCGTTGATTGGGGCTTTTCGGCTTGGATGGCTGCTTAGCACTTGATTGTTGATGAAAACCGGCCCCGATGGCGGCTGTGCTTAATAGTGCAGCATTAGATTTCAGGAAGGAGCGTCGCGATTCAGTTTTCATGGTGGCTGGTACTATATATAGAAGGCGCTAGTATTTAGTAATTGGGTGTTATTGTAAGGATTCTCTATAGTAAATACATGTTTCCAAAGCAGCTTTGCTTACATTCAGGTCAGTTTTTGACTGAATTGTCGGTTAGACCTGAGAGGTCCAAATACACTTGATATCATCCAATAGAAATGGCGGAGAGGAGAGTGCATGAAGAAAAATCTATTTTATCCCCATGAAATTCCTTGAATGGGGGGTGAGGTCGTGTGTAGCCTAGAGCTTACATCTTGTCTAAACTGCCCAGTGTTATATCTTGGCAGTTTGCGGTCACCAATTTATCAAGAGTTCTAGCTACATGTTTGACTTCATTAAAAATCGTTTTGGTAAGAAAAGTCACGGATCTCAGAGCCGCGACGGTCTCGGATCTAAGTTGTCCAAGCGAGATCTTTTTCTTGAGCCGTTGGAAGACCGGCGATTATTGGCGGCCGACTTTAGTTTGTCGGTGTCTGATGGTGATGTTACGGAAGTTGGCGCGAATCCAGGTGAATTCACTGTCCTTGGAACGGGTACTACGGCAGTCCCAACGGTAATCAATTTAACGATAGCTGGTACCGCGACTGCTGGAGGCACGGATTACAGCACGATCAGTTCAACGGTTACGATTCCTGCCGGAACAAATACGAGCCAGACGATAGATGTTCAGGGAATCATAGATGATTCTCTGTTCGAGGGTGATGAGACAGTGATTGTAACGCTGGACTCCATTGCCAGCGGGGATGTTGGTAATACGATTGATCAGGCATCTAAGACTCAGTCAGTAGATATTGTTGATGATGAGCTCGCTGTCGTGTCGGTTGCCGTACAGGATGGGGCAGCTTCGGAAACCGGTCCAGATGACGGTGCGTTCAGAATTAGCTTGGATAAAGCGAATAACACTGGTGATACGATCACGGTGAACTATATCATGACGGGCGTCGCTACAAATGGTACGGACTATGCAACGGTGGATGGTACGGCAGAAATCGCCGATGGCAATACGTTTGTAGATGTTCTTGTTGATGTCCTCCCGGATTCAATCGTCGAAGCAACTGAAAGTGTCACGATTACATTAAATAGTCTGACGCTTCCTTCGCATGTCGACGCTGGTAAGATTTCGATCGATACAAATAATGATGAAGTCTCATTAGATATTACGGATAATGATAGTGCGACGGTAAGTATTGCTGCGACGGATGCTACTGGTGCCGAGACTTCCGGTCCGGCTGATGGTGGTGTGTTTACAGTGACCCAAACTGCCGTTAGTTCGACAGACACGGTAATTGCTTATACGGTTACGGGTAGTGCGGCGTCAGGTTCTGACTATGTTGCCTTGTCCGGTACCGTGACGATTCTTGCGGGTGATACGACGGCGACGATAGATGTTGCGGGTATCGTGGATGATGCGATAGTTGAAGCGAATGAAACGGTGGTCGTTACCCTGGACTCTGTCAGCAGTGGCGACCCTCAGATCACGCTTGATCCAGATGCGGCAGATAAGACAGCGACCGTTACGATTACGGATAATGATAGTGCGTTGGTAAGTATTGCCGCTACGGATCCGGCCGCTGCAGAGACTGCGACGAACGCTGGTGAGTTCACGATTACGTTATCGAATCAGTCTTCGACGGATACGACAGTGAATTACACGGTGAGTGGTACGTCCACCGATGGTACTGACTTCCCATCGATTGGTAGTAGCATTGTGATTCCAGCAAATACATTGAGTGTCACCCTGGCAGTGGATGATATTGTTGATGATTCGATCGTTGAAGCGAATGAAACGGTGATTGTAACGCTTGCTAGCGTATCCGGTGATCCCGACATCGGTGTGGATGGTGGCGCGAATGCCGCGACGGTCACGATCACGGATAATGATAGTGCGTTGGTAAGTATTGCTGCTAATGATTCTAGTGCAGATGAAAATGGATTAGATGCAGGGCAGTTTACTATTACGCAAACGCTCGAATCCTCTACGGATACGACCGTTACCTACTCAGTCACAGGAACGGCGATTGCAGGAACAGACTATACCGCATTAACCGGTACTGCCGTCATTCCAGCAGGTGCTACCAGTGTCACCGTCGATGTCTCGGTTCTTCAGGATACAATCCTTGAAGCAAATGAAACCGTCATCGTTACCCTGACTAACGTCAACGGTGATCCTGATATCACCCTTGATACAGATACCGCAGATCTAACCGCTACCGTTACGATTGATAGTGACGACCTGGCAACAATCGTTGTTTCCGATATCTTTGACCAGGAAGCAGATCTAAATGCTAGTAGCCCCGTGGTTACCTATACCTTGCAGGCAGTAGGCTCCACAACCGCCATGGATCAGGCCTTTACCGCTGATATTAATGTAACCGATGGAACCGCCCAAGCGGCTGGAACTGGCGTTGGTGCCGATGACTACGATGCCACAGACACGAATCTAAGCGTGATCACGATCGGTGATGCCGGTTCGGTGACCATTGCAGTCAATGACGATTCAGTGGTTGAACGCGACGAAACAATTAGCGTAAACCTGAGTAACCTTTCAATTGGTGGTTCTAGCTTTGGTGGATCGAATCCATATTTTAGTGAATTAACCGTCGACTCAGATGCAGTTATTACTATCGATAATGATGATGCTGCTGTGATTTCGCTCTCAGCAGACGGCTCGGCAGATGAACCTGATTCAGGTACAGATAATCAAACCTATACAGCCAGTACAACAGCTTCGATTGAAGGTGGAGCTGCTCTTGGAACGGTCACTGTATCACTCTCCGGGACTGCTCAGGAAGCTGGTATTGGTCTTGGATCTAATGACTACGACGAGAACTCTACTGAGACTGTTCTGGCAACGACTTGGGATATTTTAGATACCCCAACGATCGTTGATGTCGATATTGTAGGCGACCAAGTCGTAGAATTGGATGAAACTATCGTTATGGCAATCGATGCTTTGCCAGCTGGATTAACGGGATTCCTGCTTTCTGATGGTTCTGCTGCTGTAACCGTTGGTGCAGGAGCAACCCACACCATCACAAACGAAGACTCCGCCTCGATTGTTATATCAGACGTTTCTTTGGCGGAAGCCGCTCTGGCTGGTGCCGCTCCTACCGATCTTACTTTTGAATTGGTTGGCGACATTGATACGGCATTCACTGCGGTGATTACTGTAAATGATGGCAACGCTCGCGAGGCAGGTTTAGGGATTGGATCCGATGACTATGACTTCACTGTAGAAGCTGTAAGCTTGCAGGCAAGCGGCGATGATGCGGATGCCAAGATCACCGTGAATAATGAGGATACGGTTGAGTCTCATGAGACCCTCACTGCAGATCTCGGGAGTTTCTCGATCGGCGGCGCGGTCTATGATAACTCAAATCCTTACTGGCAGTCGATTACGATCGATGATTCCGGACAGTTGACAATACTTAATGACGATTCAGCAACGTTTACGATCCAGGACTCGGTGCCAGATGCTTCTCTTGTTGAAGGTGGAAGTTGGCAAACTCAGTTGGTGGTCTCGCAGGATATTGAATTGCCTGCAGGAACTGCAGCGGCAACCACCTCCCACGCGGGCAGTGGAATCTTTGCTGCGGTAGAAGCCAACACGGGAGCTGTTGGAAGTGATGACTATGACTTTACTATTCAGCCTGTGTCGCTTGCAAATGGAATTTCCGCAGGTACCTATAATGCTGGTAGTACGGTGACTAACCAGGATGCCGTTGTGGAACGTGATGAAACATTGGCGATTTCACTCGATGTATTACCGGCCGAGGTGACTGGTTTGGTTTTGGCCGATGGAGTGACGGCAGCGACTACAGTCACTGTTGCCACCATTGAATACACCATCGAAAATGATGACTCCGGTGCGTTCACTGTCTCGGCATCCACTGACGGCGCTGAAGATACTGGAGCGTTTACTGTCACACTAGAGTTAGATGCACAAGTTGAGTTATATGGTCAGGGAGACATGTTGGTTGCCTGGGACAATACATCCAACGGATCGAAAACCGCAGATCATTTAGCTGGTCCCTACATGGGTGCCTCAGATTATGCCGCTGGTGGAACGGATCTCGCGTACGATGGAGTTGCTCTGAATCAAACTCAGGTTGCCACTACGACGGTAATTGCTGACTCTATCGTCGAACTAGATGAAACGTTCAATGTTGTATTTACTGAGTCTGATCTTCGGGGGTACGGCGCTGCTGGAACCGGAGATTTGTCCATCACTGCTGATGTGACTCAGTTAACGATCGATAACGATGAAATTGCCACGGTGACTCACAGTAATTCGTCAGGCACGGTAGCTGAAGGCTCAGCGACAACTTTTGTAATTACGTTAAGTAACGATGTGCAGACGGCGACTTATTTGGATGGCACGGTTGATAATACACCTCAGATTGTCACAAATTACAGTTCTGGGATTGGTGTTGTCGGTGATCTTTTAGCCGGTCAACAGTTGGCAGATGTTGATGATGGAGCTGAAGCATTTGTTGGTGATAATGACTTCGAAGACGTCAGCGACTCATGGTCGTACACCGGTGGAGACGGATTGTCACATACTTATACCGTCGGTCACAACCAGGATGTTGTTGTTGAATTGGAAGAAGTCTACCGAACGAACTACAGTGAAAACGATTATTTGACTTATGGGGCAGGTAGTCTTAATCGAGTGCAGCTGGATTTGGTTCCGACGCTTGGAACGATCGCTCAAGAAGACTCTGCCACTTTTGATATCGTACTTTCAGCCGGTCAGTCATCAATTACAGAAGGTACTGATGACGATCCGACAACGCGGCAGAGTACCGGTCCATACGCCATTGTGTTGGACGGCGATGTTCAGGACTATGCAGGCAATGGATTTGATGTTCGCTTCAGTACTTCTGACGGCACTGCTGTGGAAGGTTCTGCCACCGGAAATGGTGATGATGACTACGATGCGGTTAATGCCGTTGTAAGCTTTGATGGAAATGACGGTTTAGGAGCTCCCGCAGGAGAAACAGAAAACTCACCAGTGGTCGATGTTCGTATGGACGAAGTTGTCGAGCTAGACGAAACCTTTACGATCAATCTGACAGAAGAAGACTTCGGGCCGTATGGTGCGTCCGGTACCGGCCAGATCAGTATTCCAACGCCAGCCGAAACCTTGACGATTGTTAATGACGATTCCGCAACGCTTCAGGTGCTTGATGTGGCTGTGTCAGAAAGTGCAGGGTCGGTTGACGTTCAGATCGCTTTGGACTACCCGGTCGATGTGCCGCTATCGTTGCGTTACAACGCCACTAACGGCCTGGCGCTGCATAGTACCAATACTTCGTCTGCCGCAGCGGCTGATCAGGAATGGGAGTGGGTAGGTGGCTGGAAGGATTTTGAGTCACTGACCTTGGACGCCAATACTGATGCAGGCGAAGAGGCATTGGCCGACCCTGGTAATGGCTCTTACGCTGAAGTGGAGACTGTTACTTTTACAATTCTTGATGATGACGTCGTTGAGTTAAATGAAGATTTCTATGTGAATATCTTCAATCTGGCTCAAGGAGGTTCCGGAGGTCGAGATGTTTCGATAGCTGATGATGACGGACAAGTCACCGTCACGAATGATGATAATGCAACGGTGGCTGTTTCCAGTGTCACTGTTAATGAGGATGCCAATACCGCTACGGTCGATGTTACCTTGTCGGCACCAGTTGATGCTTCAGTGACTGTGGATGTCGCCACAAGTGATGGATCGGCTACGGTTGCTGGAGGTGATTATGTCGCTAATAACGAAACGCAGACCTTTGCTGCCTTTGATACGACGACTCAGAGTTTCACGGTCTCATTGGACGCTGCTGACGGTACCGAGGATAGCCTGGTTGAATTGGACGAAGTAATCAATGCAGTCATTAGCAATCTTCAGGCTAACGGACGTGAAGTGTCTATGGGAACTTCTGATGGTTCTATCACAATCACGGATAATGATACTGCAGCACTCAGCGTTGTGTTGACCGGTGGAGCAACCACGGTTAATGAAGCCGACGGCACTATTACCTTTGATGTGTCCCTAACCAATCCGGTTGCAGTTCCTGTAACGGTTAGTTTTGGCGCTCAAAACCCTGAACAGCCTGGTAGCTATGATGATTTCGCTGGTGGGGTCGGGAGCATTACTTTTGCCGCGGGAGATAACACCACGCAGTCCTTCACGATTGATATCAATGATGACGCTATCGTTGAACTGGATGAAGAACTCCAGGTTGTCCTTTTTGGGCTTGATGCAGGTGCTATTCAAGACGCCGATAACTCCGATGTAAGCATTGCCAGTGCATCGGATACCTTCACGGTAATAGATAATGATTCAGCCGGGATCTCGATTAACGACATTAGGGTGACTGAAAACCACCATGGTCACAGTTTTGCGAATTTGACGGTGACGCTTGATACGGCGGTGGATGTTCCGTTGACAGTGGATGTTGCTACGGCTGACGGTATTCCAAATTTTCTACCACCACCCTTTGGATTGGTTGGTGGGGCGACATCGGCCGATAACGGTCTTTCAGGTGACGAGGACTATGAGTCTTTGAACAGTAGCTTGACGTTTGCCGGTACGGCCGGTGAAACCCAGACGGTGACGGTGCAGATCAACGGTGACAATGTTGTGGAAGCGTGGGAGCAGTTGTTTGTTGACCTGTCGAATATCGTTGCGAATGGTCGTGAAGCAGATATTAGCTTTAGTGATTCTCAGGGTGTGATCACGATTGAGAATGATGACAGTGCTACGGTATCGATTGTGGAAACGTCGAGTGGCGTCGAAGGCGGAAGTCAGGATCTGGCTGTAACGTTGAGTAATCCGATAGATGTCAATGTGAGCGTGGATGTGGAGGGCATACCCGATCCGTTCGGTAACTCTGACTACGACCTTTTCTACAATGGCCAAGTGATGGGTCTTTCGGAAATGCTGACCTTCTCCAATGCTAGTGGTGCATCGTTGAGTCAGACGGTGACAGTAATACCCATTAACGACGATACGGTCGAGTTGGACGAAGAGTTTAGTGTAATAATCGATGAAGACCTCAGCACGCTAAATCGTGATGTCACGTTCGGTAATGACACGACGGTTGTGACGATAGTAAACGATGATTTCGC
>CEUN01165904.1_pt1 | contig 52595 bp, 50 predicted proteins | sample 361501 | NCBI WGS metagenome assembly CEUN01 (sample SAMEA2622801, study PRJEB7988) | marine metagenome | biome: marine biome (ENVO:00000447); feature: marine epipelagic mixed layer (ENVO:xxxxxxxxx); material: "saline water (ENVO:00002010), including plankton (ENVO:xxxxxxxx)" | depth 120 m | reverse complement strand
CCACCCATGCTCTCCCCAAGGAGAAAAACCGGAACGCCGAGATGCCGCCGTGCCAGCAGCTCGACTGTGGTTTCCACATCTCTCACCAGAGTCGGCGACCCGGCCCAGTAACCGGCGATAACGCTGTTTCCAAAGCCCCGTTGATCATAGGCATAGGTGGTGATGCCGCGCTTCGACCAGATCTCGGCGGGCAGCGCGAAGGCATTGCCGTAGTCGTTGAACCCGTGAAGCGCCAGGATGATAGCGTGTTCGTAGCCCGATGCGGGCCAGACGTGAAGATCCAGCGTGCTGCCGTCAGCCATGGTGAGTGTGTCATCGGCCAGCACCGGCTCCATGACGTCGGGGCCGGCGGGGTGAACGATGGGAGCGCAGGCAGTCAAAGCCAACGCTGTCAGGATTGTCACGCAGCGGAACACAACCGGACACTAGCGCAATCTGTCGGTCGCTCGAAACAGGTGCTGAACGCCGGCGGGCAGCGGCATTGCGTGCGGACGGCCAACACTCTTATGGTGCGCCGCTCATTCCTGAACGACACGTCACTTCAACTGGAACCCCCGGCCCATCATGGCGGACACACCCATCACTCCGGTTTCTCTCAACCCCTGGCTTGGGTTCTGGACGCTGACATGGCGTGAAATCCGCCGGTTCATGAAGATCCCCGGGCAGACCGTTGTTGCTCCGGCCGTGACGACCATGCTGTTTTTGGCTGTGTTTGCCCTGGCCTTGGGGCGCGCGGTCACCCAGGTCGGGGGTGTTCCGTTTCTTGAGTTTCTGGCGCCGGGCCTGGTCATGATGGCGATTCTTCAGAATGCATTCGCCAACGCGTCGTCGTCTCTGATCATTGCCAAGGTTCAGGGCAACATCGTTGACACTCTGATGCCGCCGCTGTCACCGCTGGAACTGATGGGCGGGCTTGTCATCGGGGCGATCAGCCGTGGACTGGTTGTCGGGCTTTTCATCATCATCGTCATGCAGGTCATCGTTGGCATCGCACCGCAACATGTCTGGGCCATGGCCTTCTTCGCCATTGCGGGTTCGGCCATGATGGGCATTGCCGGGACCCTGGTCGGGATATGGGCAGAGAAATTTGATCAGATTGCTGCACTCACGAACTTCTTTATCACCCCGCTAACGTTCTTGTCGGGCACCTTTTATTCCATCGAGCGGCTGCCCGAGAGTCTGCAGTTTCTGGCTCTGTTCAATCCTTTTTTCTATGCCATCGATGGTTTCCGGTACGGCTTTACAGGACACTCCGACAGCAGCCTTCTGGCCGGTGTTCTGGTCGTGAGTGCGATGGTTCTGGTGCTGGCGAGCGTCTGTTACATCATTCTGGCACGGGGCTACCGGCTGAAGTTCTGAGTGCGTTAGCGCCCCGATTGACAGGCGTCCGGCACGATTCGATAGTGCCCCAAGACCCGGTGGGCGGGATTCCACCGGGTCTTGTTGTTTCGAGACACCCATAGGAGTGCCATTGCGCACGCGGGAGGTTGCGGTGATCACACCGGTCATGCCGACCTACGCTCGCGTCGATCTTGTGTTCGCGCGGGGCGAAGGACCGTATCTCTTTACCGAGGACGGCGATCGTTATCTGGACTTCGGTTGCGGCATCGCCGTGACCAGCTTGGGCCATGCACATCCCCATCTGGTGGCTGCGCTGCAGGACCAGGCCGGGTTGCTCTGGCATACGTCCAACCTCTACCGAATCAGCGGCCAGGAGCGCCTGGCCGAGCGCCTCGTGGCGTCGACCTTTGCCGATACGGTGTTTTTCGGAAACTCCGGGGCCGAGGCCATGGAGTGCGCCATCAAAATGGCGCGCCGCTACCACTATCACAACGACCATCCCGAACGGTTCCGCACCATCACCTTCGGCGGTGCGTTCCATGGCCGTACGCTGGCGACCATTGCGGCGGGCGGGCAGGCCAAACATCTCGAGGGCTTCGGGCCCGCAGCCGATGGATTCGACCAGGTGCCGCTGCACGACAGCAACGACCTGCGCGCGGCTATCACCGGTGAAACGGCCGCCATCCTGATTGAACCGGTCCAGGGCGAAGGCGGCATCGTGCCGGTCGATCCCCAGTTTCTGAAGGCGATCCGGGCGGCGGCTGACGAGTTCGGGCTCCTCGTGATTTATGACGAAATCCAGACCGGCGTCGGCCGCACCGGCAAACTCTTTGCCCATGAATGGGCCGGGGTTGCGCCCGACATCATGGGTGTGGCCAAGGCACTGGGCGGCGGCATGCCGATCGGGGCCTGTCTGGCGACCGAGAAGGCCGCAGTCGGCATGGTTGCCGGTACGCATGGCTCGACCTTCGGCGGCAATCCTTTGTCGACCGCTGTTGGCAACGCGGTGCTCGATGTCATGCTGGCCGACGGCTTTATGGATGGTGTGGAAAAGAAGGCCCGGCGTCTTGTCGCCGAGATCGAGAGTGTCATCTCGCTCCACAGCGGCGTCTACGACCATGTCCGCGGTCTGGGCATGATGCAGGGCATCAAGTGTGCCGCGCCGGTCGGTGACGTGCTGGCCGGCATGGCGCGCCACCATGTTCTGGCCGTGCCCGCCGGTGACAACGTGATGCGCTTCCTGCCGCCGTTGATCATCGAGGACGAGCAGATCGATGAAGCGGTCGCGGCGCTCGATGCCGTGGGTTCAGAGCTGTCGTCATGACCGCGGTGAAGCACTTCCTCGACATCGACGATCTCGATGCTGTCACCCTGCGCGGCATTCTTGATGACGCCCATGATCTCAAGGCACGCTGGAAGGCGGGTGACAGGCCGAAGCTTTGCACCGACAGGGTACTAGCGACGATCTTCGAGAAGCCGTCGACCCGCACACGCATCTCCTACGATCTCGCGATGCGCCAGCTTGGCGGTGAGACGATCAATCTCTCTCCTGGCGACATGCAACTCGGTCGCGGCGAGAGCATCGGGGATACTGCCGGCGTGCTGTCGCGTTATGTCGACGCCATCATGATTCGCACGGTCGACCACCAGAAGATGCTCGATCTCGCGCACTACGGCACCGTGCCCATCATCAACGGACTGACTGACTGGACCCATCCCAGCCAGCTCATGGCTGATGTCATGACGGTCGAGGAAAAGCTCGGTCCGATCCAGTGCAAGACCGTGGCGTGGGCCGGGGATGGCAACAACATGGCGTGCTCGTGGATTCATGCCGCCGTGCGTTTCGACTTCGAACTAAAGATCGCTTGCCCGCCGAAGTACCATCCGCCGCGTGCCGTGATGGAGTGGGCCGAAGAGCATAAGGGCAAGGTGAAGATCGTGGAGACCGTCGAGCAGGCGGTCGAAGCGGTTGATTGTGTCGTCACCGATACCTGGAAATCCATGAGCGACGAGCGCGCCGAAGCCGAACCGATCGACATGGAGGCCCTGGAGCCCTATCGGATCGATGCGGAAAAGATGGCACTGGCCAACCCGGACGCGATCTTCATGCACTGCATGCCGATCTACCGGGGCAACGAGGTCTCGGCCGAGGTGGCTGACGGCCCGCAGTCTGTGGTGTTCGATGAGGCGGAAAACCGCCTGCACGCACAAAAGGCGATCCTGAAGTGGTGCCTGACCTGACCGATCGCGATTCGATCCAGCCGTTCCAGATCGACGGACTCAATCTCTCCGGTCGCCTTGTTCGTCTGGGCGAGACCGTTGATCAGGTCCTGACGCAACACTGCTATCCGGAGCCCGTCTCGCGGCTTCTGGGCGAGCTGATGGCCCTGGCCGCCGCTTTGGGTAGCGGGCTCAAGTTCGATGGCCGGCTCACGGCGGAAACGCGCGGCGACGGACCAATCCGCCTTCTGGCGGTCGATTTCATGAGCGATGGTGCGATGCGGGGTTACGCCAGCTTCGACGCTGAGGGTGTCACAGCGGCCCAGGACCACACCGCTACGGAATCCAGTCCCGTGCCCCGCTTCCTGGGCAACGGTCTGCTGGCGCTCACGGTCGATCAGGGGCCGGACACTGAGCTCTATCAGGGCATTGTGAAGCTCGACGGCGCGACGCTGGGTGATTGCGCCCACAACTATTTTCAGCAATCCGATCAGGTCGACACGGCGCTCAAGCTTGCCATCGGGGATGGTGAGGACGGCTGGCACGCTGGCGCGCTGACCCTGCAGCGCCTGGCCGAACTGGGTGCCGGCGATGAGCCGGTCTTCAGGGCCGACCGTGAAGATGCCTGGCGCACAGGTGTCGCCCTCCTGGGGACGGCGACTAGCAGCGAACTGATCGATGGCCGGCTTTCGACGCATGATCTTCTCTATCGCCTGTTTCATGAAGAAGGCGTGCGGGTCTTCGATCCCCGCGCGGTGCGTTTCCAATGTAGCTGTTCGGATGAACGTGCTCTCGCCATACTTGGTCAAATGCCTGCTAAAGAGATCGAGGATCTTGTGGTCGACGGTGTTCTGGAGGTCGTGTGTCAGTTCTGCAATCGCACACAGGTCTTCACGCCCGACCAGATTGGTGATGCAGCACAGGAGAGTTAACCGATGATGGACGGCTTGTTTCGGCGCGAAGTTCTGGTGATGGCGGCGGGTTCGCTTCTGGCGGCCTGTACCATCAGTGTCCAGCGGACGACCTGGCCCGACATCACATTTCAGCATCGCCGCCCGATCAGCCTTGGTGTGCACGGTATCGGCTTTGCAGACGTCTCATCGACACAGGCGATCGCCCCCCCGACGCGCGACATCCGCTATTCGCTTCCGGTTTCGCCACCGGCGATCATGCGGCGCTGGTCACAGGAGCGTCTACACGCTTTGGGCGGGCCCGGTCGAGCCGAGGTGATCCTGAGCGAGAATCACTTCATCGAGGTGCCGCTCGATACCACTGATGGTGTTGAAGGCTTTTTCATCAATGACCAGAGCGAACGGTTCGAAGGTGTGCTGGGGGCACGTGTTGAGATTGTCGATGACCCGTCAGGTCAGGGTTTTGTCGAGGCCAGGGTCACGGCGTCACGCACGGTTCCGGAGAACGCTTCGCTCAACGAGCGTGAACAGGTGCTCTACGACATGGTCCACAGCATCGTCATGGCACTTGATGAACGCCTGGAGCAGGAGATCCGTGCCAATCTTCAGCGCTGGGTCGCCTGAAGGGGGTCAGACGTCTGACGTCCTCTCCCGGTGCAGCGGATGAACCTCGCCCCAAAGCCGCTCGACATACTCCGGTGTAGCGATGTGATCGGGGTTCTCGACGTGACTCAGCAGAAGGCTCAATCGGCCGGTCGGGCCTGACGGTGCGGTCACTCTATGAAGCGTGTTGCCGCCCCGGAAGAGCTGCAGATCCAGGGCCTGGACACCGCCGTATGTGCCATCAAGCACCTCTCTGACGGCATCGTAGTTCTCGTCATCCGATGAACGGATATTCGGTACATACTCAAAGGCGCCGCCGCTCTCGGCAGCTCGCAACAAGGTCGAAACCGTGAAATCGTTGTGGTCGAAGTGTCAGGAGAACGCGTGGCCCGGTTCCTGAACGTTGACATTCACGCAGCCGTAGGGATCCCGGTAGGTATGGAGTTTCTCGTAACCCAGGCACGCGGCAACAAATCGTGTCGGATCGCCATTCCTGAAGACGGACCAGATGACACCATCTGGGCTGAACCGGTCGGCCCGGATCATGCCGTGACACCGCAGAACAACGCGCCACAGGGGATGGCTCTCGGGCACATCGCTGGGTGGCGTGCTGAAGTAGGGATTGAGCCACGCTTTGGTGTAGGTGGCCTGGGGAACAGCGTGTTCCGCCTCGATGCGCATTGCCGCGACTGTCTCAGGCTTCAACAGTCCCGCCAGTGCAGCGCAGTTGCTTGCGGCCAGGGCGGACCAGGCCTGCGAGGCGGCATCGCAATAGTCAGGACTCTCGGGCTGGGACAGCGGATAGGTCTTCGTATCAAAGAGGTCGTCGGTGGTGGGTGCGCATTCCATCCCGAAACGCTAGCGCCGCCTGTCCGGCGGGTCACCTGAATAGCTCGTTCGGTTGTGTGAACGCCTCAAACGCAAAGGGCCCAGCTTGCGCCGGGCCCTTCGTTTGAGCAGGTATCAGGCTCAGACTGTGCCTTCTTCGAACCACCAGCGCTCCATGGCGCGGAGGCCGTCCAGCGTCCAGTCGCCCGAGAGGCCTTCCTGGTGACGCACATTCGGTGCGGTCGCCCAGATGTAGTTGCGGAAGAACGGAATAATCGTGCCGCCCTCGTCGCGCAGGATCATCTGCAGCTCTGCATACATTTCCGAACGCAGCTCGTCGTTGAGCTCGGCACGGGCCTCGATGAGGACCTCGTCAAACCGCATACTGCTGAAATGCGTGTCGTTCCAGGCCGCGCCGCTCTGATAGGCCAGCGACAGGATCATGTCCGGTGTCGGACGGCCACCCCAGGCACACAGTGAGAACGGCTCGACCAGCCAGACATTCGACCAGTAACCGTCTTCCGCCTTGCGGTCGACCTGGATGTCGATGTTCGCGAGCTTGGCCGCCTCCTGATAGAACACCGAGAAATCAACGCCGCCCGGGAAGGGCACATCCGACGTGGCAAAAGGAACGGACAGGCTGTCCATGCCGGCCTGCTGCAGATGCCATTTGGCCTTGTCGGGATCGTATTCGCGCTGCTCCAGACTGGTGTCCCAATAGGGCATGACCGGCGCGACCGGATGATCGTTGCCGATCGTGCCGTGGCCGCGCAGCAGGACATCAAGCGCACCCTCGCGGTCCATGGCGTACTTCAGGGCCAGGCGCACGTTGTTGTCGGTGTAGGGATCGACGTCGACATGCATCGGAAGCGTGATGTGCGTGCCGTTGGCGATCTCTTCGACAACGATGTTGTCATTCTGCATCAGGAGGTCGACGGTCTTAACGTTGACCTCGATCACGGCGTCGAACTGGCCGGTCACGACGCCGGCCTCGCGGGCGCTCACGTCGGTCACCTGATACATCTCGACAGCGTCGAAGTTTGCCATGCCTTCCTTGAAGTAGCTGGGATTGCGACTGTAGATGCCCTCGATGCCCGGCTCGAAGTTCTCGAGCACATAGGGACCGGTGCCGACGCCACCGGTCGCATCGATGTTCCCTTCACCGTCCGACGGCAGCATCAGGAAATGATAATCCGTCATGATGTATGGAAGATCGGCGCTGCCGCTATCCAGATCGATGCGAACGTGGGTGCTGTCGATGGCCGTGATGTCGACCACATTGTTCAGCAGAGCGCTGCCGCCTGAGGTGCTGCCTTCGCCACGATGGTGATTGAGCGAAGCAACCACGTCGTCGGCGGTGAAGGTCTTGCCGTTGTGGAACTCGACACCCTGGCGCAGCGTGAAGGTCCAGGACTTGGCGTCCGGCGTGGCTTCCCAGCTCTCGCAGGCATCTGGGCCCACGACGTTCTCAGGGGTAATTTCGGTCAGATAGTTGCCGAACACACGGGCCTGAGCGATCTGGAACGTGCTTTCATAGGTTGCGGGGTCGATGTTGTCGGTCGTGTTGCCGTCGTCCACACCCAAGCTGAAGGTGCCGCCCCGGCTCGGGGTTGAGGCCAGCGCCGAGGAATCGGCCAGCGTTCCGGCAGCCGTGGCCGTCAGGCCCAGCGCCGTCGCCTGCTGGATAAAGTCACGACGGTTGATACGGCCCTGAAGCGCCGAATTCTTTAGGTCATTCAACGAAGTCATGGTGTTTCCCTTGGCATTGTTGGTTGTCGCGGGAAAATTCCCAAATACCAGACTGACGATAAGGATTGCGCATGACAAAGCCATGAGTCGAGGTTTTTTGTGAAAGCCCTGCACCGGGCTGTCACAGGACTTACAGGTTGGCAGAACGTGTGCCGTCTGATTCTGGCAAGACTATGACAGGCCTGCTCAGTCGATCGCCGGCCTCTGATGTCCGAACTGGGTTGCCTGCTCATAGGCATGAGAGACCTGCAGGGTGAGAAGATCGGCACTGGGCCGTCCCAGAACCTGCAGACCACGCGGCGCGCCGGAACCGGAGAATCCGCAGGGAACGGTGGTCGTCGGCAGACCCAGCAGGGGCGAGGCATAGAGCAGCGTCCAGTCCTGTTCCTGGCTCGCAGCTTCGTCATCAAAGCGGAATGGGTCGGTCGAATCATCGGGCCAGATCAGGACATCGTGCTCGGCAAAGGCCAGAACCATGTCCTGCCACAGCTTGTGACGCCGCGTTTCAGCCTTCATCACGTCTTCGCCGGTGGCGGCGCGGGTCTCGTGGTAATGCGCTTCCAGTCCGGCATCGAGGCCACGGCCGACCGCGGGCTCGACTTCGCGTGATACCCGCTGATAGGCGAGCACGCCGTAGTGGTCTTCGATATCGCTCAGGTCGATCGGGCAGGGCTCGACAATGGCGCCCAAGTTTTCAAACACCTGCCTCTGCACCTCGAAGTTGGCGGCGATATCGGGATCAACCGTGAGGCCGCCATGATCGCAGGCCCACCCGATGCGCAGTCCCTTCATGTCGATCGAAAGATCCGGCAGCCCCGGTGCGAAGGGGGCCGAGACGACCACAGGGCAGCGCGGGTCCGGCCCCGCCAGGGCGGACAGGAAGAGCGCCGTGTCGGCCACCGTACGGGCCATCGGACCCGGTGTGTTCATGTTGTGCCACATCAGGGGATTGGGCACGTCGGGGATCATCCAGCTTGTCGGGCGGTGTCCCACGATGTTGCACCAGGCCGCGGGATTGCGGACCGAGCCGCCGATGTCGGAGCCGTCGGCCAGGGAGACCAGGCCTGCCGCCAAGGCTGCGCCGCTGCCGCCGCTGCTCGCACCCGGTGCCAGATTGTTACCAAAGGGATTGCGTGTCGCGCCGAACACCGGGTTGTCACACAGGTTCGACGCCATGGTGTATTCGGGCGTGTTGAGCTTGCACAGGATGATGGCGCCCGCAGCCTTTTCCCGCTGGACCACGAGGTGGTCGTAGTCCGGAACGTGATTCTCGAAGGCCTTCGAGGCAAAGGTCGTGCGCAGCCCCTTGGTCGCAAAACAGTCCTTCACGCCCACGGTCAGGCCATGCAGGACGCCGCGCGCCGTGCCGTTCGCGCGTGCTTCGTCGGCAGCTCTGGCTTCCGCGCGCGCTTCGTCGAAGCGGAATGTCACCACGGCGTTCAGACCGAGGTTGTGTCGTTCGATGCGCGCGATCTGGGCATCGACCAGCTCCGCGACCGACACCTCCTTGCTGTCCAGAAGGGCCTTCTGTTCGACGGCGGAGAGGTAACAGAGATCTGTTGCGTCCATGGTGTCGTCCCCGGTTCTAAAGCTGCTCTAGCGTTCGCAGACACGCCCCATCAGGCGTTGCAGGAAGGCGTTGCAGGCCTCGACCTGCTCCAGTGTGATGAACTCGTTGGGCTGGTGAGCCTGGGCGATATCGCCGGGGCCGCACACGACGGCCGGCAAGCCATTGGCCTGGAAGATACCGGCTTCTGTGGCGAACGACGCCTGGTGGGTGTCGTTCGCGCCGGTCAGCGCCAGGGCAAGCTGGGTCGCCGGTGAGGCGTCATCGGGCTTCAGCGGTAACACGTTCGAGCGCACGGTCGTGACCACATCGGTTTCCGGGTGTTCGGCCTGCAGCTTCGCCTTGAGTTCGTCGAGGTAACCGCGGGCGCTGGCCTCGATCTCCTTGGAGTCATCGGTCGGCATGGTGCGGAAATGCCAGTCGACCATGGCGTCCTGGGCGATGATGTTGCTGGCCGTGCCGCCGTTCATGATGCCCACCTGGATCGTGGTGTAGGGCGGCACGAAACCGAGATCCGGTCGGGCGCGTCCCCGATACTCCTCGAACAGATTGTCCAGAAAGGCGACGAAACGGCCCGCCGCATGGGTCGCACTGACCCCGATGTGGGTCATGCTGGAATGCGCCGGCACGCCGCGGAAGGTGGTTCGGAATCCGGCGATGCCCTTGTGGGCGTCGACCACCTCCATGTTGGTCGGCTCGCCAATGATCGCCGCCTCGGGCCTGATGCCGTGGCGTTTCACATCCTCTATCAGGTGATGCACGCCCAGGCAGCCGACCTCTTCATCGAAGGTCAACGCAAGATGAACCGGCCGTTTCAGACCGCGATCCAGGAACTCCGGCACGAGCGCCAGGGCGATGGCGATGAAGCTCTTCATGTCGCTCGTGCCACGGCCGTAGAGTCTGCCGTCCTTCTCCACGACCGAAAAGGGATCGGTATCCCAGGGCTGTCCGTCGACCGGTACCACGTCGGTATGGCCAGAAAGCACGACGCCGCCGTCGCTGGCCGGTCCGAGCGTGGCCCAGAGGTTGGCCTTGGAATCATCCTCGCCCTTGCTCAGCGAACTCTCGATGCCCCAGCCCTTGAGGTAGTCGGCCACCCAGTCGATCAATGTCATGTTGGAGTTGCGGCTGGTGGTGTCGAAGGCGATCAGCCGGTCGATCATCTGGCGTGAGGTCATCGTTTCGCCGGCCATGGTCACTCTCTCCAGAAATTGGGTGTCAGCAGGACAAGGATGGTGAAAAACTCGAGCCGGCCCAGCAGCATGCCGGCGCACAGCATCAGCTTCGCGGAATCGGGCAGGCTGGCGTAGTTGCTTGAAGGCCCGATCACCGGGCCCAGCCCCGGCCCGATGTTGCCCAGCGCCGCCGCCGCGCCCGAGGCGCTGGTGATGAAGTCGAGGTCGTGGGCGGAGAGGCCCGCGGTGAGCACGAAAAACCCGGCGACAAAGATCACCAGGAAGGTCGTCACCGATTGTGCGACCTGATCGGAAATCTGCACATTGTTGTAGTGCGCCACGAACACGCCGTGGGGCTGGGTCAGCTTGCGAAGCTGCGTGTAGAGCGTGGCGGCCAGCACATGAATGCGGAACATCTTGATGCCGCCGGCGGTCGAACCCGTGCAACCGCCCATGAACAACAGGATAAAAAACAGCGCCGTTGCAAAGCCGCCCCAGGCACTGAAATCTTCGGTGACATACCCGGTGCTGGTCGCGATCGCGACGACATTGAACGAGACCTCGCGCAACAGGATCCAGAAACTGGTGTCATCGCCGGCTGCAAGGACCCGTTGCAGCATCAGGAGGACAATCGCGCCGATCACGACAGCGCTGAACAGGCGGACCTGCACGTCGCGCCACAGAGGCACGAAGCGGCCGCGCGCCATCTGCATGTAGATCACGAATGGCAGTGCGCCCAGCACCATGAAGACCATGGCGATCACTTCGATCCGGGTGCTGTTGAAGACAGCGATGGATTCGTCGTGGGTCGAGAATCCGGCCGTCGACACTGTTGTCATGGCATGGGTCATCGCATCGAAGCTCGTCATGCCGGCAACCCAGTAGCTCAGGAAACACAGCACCGAAAAGACGCCGTAGATCGTGGTGATCACCACCGCGATGCGCACCGCGCGCGGCAGCATCTTTTCCTGATCCGACGATTCCGTGCTGAAGAGCTGCATGCCGGCAATACGCAGCATCGGCAGCACCGCCACGGCGGTCACGATGATCCCGATACCGCCCATCCACTGCAGCACCGCGCGCCACAGCAGAATACCGGCGGGTCGTGACTGCAGGTCCGTCACCACCGTGGCACCCGTTGTGGTCAGGCCCGCGACGGCTTCGAAGAATGCGTCGGCATAGTCCAGACCCAGATCGGCGAAGGCGAAAGGCAGGGCGGCGAATGCGCACAGTACGAGCCACGCCACAGCAGTCAGGAGAAAGGCCTGACGCACGGTCAGTCCCGTGGCACCGGTCCTGTTGGTCAGGAACAGCGCCATGCCCACGAACAGGGTCAGGAAGCCCGCGCCCAGGAAGACCTGCCAGTCGTCGTTGTCTTCCACGATGTCGGCCACCATTGGCAGAAACATCGCGAGCGCCAGCGTCGTGAGCAGAATGCCCGCGACCTGAAGAATGGGTCGGATATCAATCACGTGATCACTGCTGTCCCGGATTGCGCGCCTGATGATGGGATCGGCTCACGGTTCTGTCCAGCGCGGGGGCATGCCCCCCGGCACGCTCACGACATCTCGGATGTCGCCGGATTGCCGATGTGCGAGAGAAATTCGCGCCGTGTGGCCGATTTGGTGCGGAAGTCGCCAAGCATCCGGCTGGTCACCATGGTCACGCCGGTCTTGTGGATGCCACGGGTGGTCATGCAGTGGTGCGTGGCTTCGACCACCACACCCACACCGCGCGGCTCCAGCGCCGAGTTGATCGTGTCGGCGATCTGGGCGGTCAGACGTTCCTGGATCTGCATGCGTTTGGCGAAAACATCGACCATGCGCGCCAGCTTCGAGATGCCGACCACGCGGCTGCGCGGCAGATAGGCGATGTGGCAGCGCCCGATCACCGGTGCCATGTGGTGTTCACAGAAGGACTCGAAGCGCACATTGCGCAGCGCGACCATCTCGTCATAGCCGTCGGTCTCGTCGAAGGTGCGGCCCAGGATGCCATGGGTGTCGACGCCATAACCCTGGAACCACTCCTCATAGGCGCGCACGACGCGGCTGGGCGTGTCCAGCAGGCCCTCGCGCTCGGGGTCATCGCCGGCCCAACGGATCAGGGTGCGCACGGCCTGTTCGGCCTCCTCGCGGGAAGGGCGGTCAGCCTTGATCGACTCGTCTATCACCTCGGAACCTTTCGGTTGTCCTGGCCCCGGTCAGGGCCGCCGAGTCTCTTAGAGCAGATCACGATGAGATGGAATCGCTTTGCGCTTCCATCTCATCGTGTGAATCTGCTCTCAAATCCAAACTCGAGCGGATTCACACGAACAAACAGTCCCGCATGAGCGGGTCTGCTTACTCGTGATTCGCTCGAAACTAGCCTTAGAGGACGTTCAATTAACCCGGCGCGGCTCATGCGGGCTGTCGAGCGAGAACGCCGGGACCACGGCATCGAACATCTCGCCGCCGGAAACCTGCATATGGTAGCTGCCGGCCATGATGCCCGATGGCGTCGAAAGCGGCGTGCCCGAGGTGTATTCGAAGCTTTCGCCCGGTTTCAGAACAGGCTGTTCACCCACCACGCCGGGCCCTTGCACCTCGTGAAGCTGACCGTTGCCGTCGGTGATCTTCCAGTGACGTGTCAGAAGCTGCACCGTGTCGCTGCCTTCGTTGGTGATCGTGACCTGATAGGCCCAGACGAAATGGCTGCGCTCAGGCTCGGACTGCTGCTGCAGATAGACCGGATTGACCGTCACACGGACACCGCGGGTGATTTCTTCATACATGCTGCTGTTTCCTGAACCTCTGCGGGCGGCCGCCGCCGCGCGGTTGATGACCCTGCACCCTGGGCGTATAGATCAGTCCAAGACGGGTGTAGTTCAATGGTAGAACGAAAGCTTCCCAATCATACAGTGAAGCGCGAAAAACCACATATTTTTCAAGCGGTTGAATACTCGCAATCGTTCGTTTTGCAGGCGTTACAAATATTTCTTGTTTTGAATGATTTGCCCTTGTTCGCGGCCTCTTGGCAAACACGTAGCACCTCCGCCCAAGTCTCCGGGTCCTTGTCTTTCAGATGCGGACAGCCTCATCGAACCTCGCGCTCAACGAGTGGCTGACCTGCGAACGGAATGTCTCGCTGCTTGATCCAGTTGTGGACCGTCTGGCTAGTGACGTTCTTGACGGCAGATATTTCACGACTGAGTTCTGTCGCGTTCGTACCGCTATACTGCTCGCAAATCCGAATGATTTCGGTCCACGTTTCAGGTTCTCGGTCTTTTAGGTGAGTACTCATGCTGATCACGTAGCATCGCTATGTGGCACGAATATGGAGCGGGTGAAGGGAATCGAACCCTCGTCTGGAGCTTGGGAAGCTCTTGCTCTGCCATTGAGCTACACCCGCGATCAGCCGCGGAATACCATCGTTCACAAACACGTTTCAAGCACATTTATCCGTTAATGATACAGCATATCTCAAAATATTTGCGCAAATATACGATAAAATATTCCGCACGAATGTTACCAATACTTATTGATTTGTACCTCTGGGATACCTAACTTCACGGAAGGATATGTGAGGAAAACGTGCAATGGTCGAAGGTGAAAAGCGCGAAAAATTTCGGAGGCTTGCTGAAAGTCGAACAAACAAGGCTCTTGAGGCGATTGGCAGGATTGCCAATCTCTCCAACCGCTCGCTCTATGAGTGGGAGGATGACGAAGTAAAAAGCATCATAAAGGCACTTAAGGCAGAGGTAGGCGAGGTCGAGGGACGTTTTGCTTCGCCACGCTCGAAATCAGGGCAAAAGTTCAAACTGTAGAGAGGCCATATGGCGAGGAAAGTTAAGAGCGAGCCCAACGATGCCCAACGATGCCCGACGGTTGTCCAATAGTCAGGTTGCCGTTCTCGCTTCGTTGCGTGTCAGCGCCCCTTGGCAGTGCGGCGTTTGAGCTCTGCGGCGAATCGGTGCTCGGGCAGAGCGATGCCGCCGGCCAGGCGGACTTCGGTCACACGGCCCCGCCTGTTACGTTTCAGCACTGCGGGTTCGCCGACGCTCTCCAGGCCCGAGGCTATGTCGAAGCGGCCCTTGTCCCGGCCGGTGACGATGATCTCGGCGGCGCCGGCGAAGGGGTCGGTTTCGTTAGGAGCGGCGACCAGCACGCGGTCTTTCATCGGCACCAGATCAACGGTGCCCCAGAGCGCCCACCAGCGGCCACACCAGTCACGGGTTCTGGCGCCGGGTGCGCCGCCGTTCTCAAAGACCTGCAGGATGCTTGCGATGCCTTCGGACCACGGCTTGGCCATGCCGTCCATGGCGTTCGACAGCACAGTGACGGCAAGGCCACGGTCGCGAAACACCAGCGTGTTCGAAAAGCAGCTCTGGAACGCGCCGCCATGGCCGAACCAGTCCCAGCGCCCGGCGCGCCCGGACATTAGGCCGAGACCGTATTGGAGTTCGCCGTTGCCGTTGTTCTCCGTCCAAAGCGTACGGGTCATCTCGCGCCGGCTGGTGGAAGACAGGACAGAGTCCGGAGCAGCGGGATCGAGGCTGGCGAAGAACCGTGCGGTGTCGGCGGCCGTCGAAACGAACCCTGTGGCGGCGGCCACGGCGTTGGTCGGGTTGTCGCCGGGAATGACGATACGACGGCCCAGCGGCAGGTCCATACTGTGCCCCTGTGCGCGTGTGCGCCGGGCCGGAACCGGAGCGTCGGGCCAGGTGTTCTTCAGACCCGAGGCGGCAACGATCTCACGCGCGACCCAGGAGGTGTAGGGCTCGCTGGTGACCGCTTCGATCACCAGACCGGCCAGCCCGAAGCCGTGATTGGAGTATTTGAACCGAGTCGAAGGCGGCAGAATCGGCGCTTTCCGCAGGTCGTCCAACAGGGTTGCACGGTCCGGGAAGGAGCGGCGGTCGTCCCACTGGCCGCTGTCACCGCCGTCACGCACCAGCCCGCCGCCATGGCTCAGGAGCTGCGAAAGGGTCAGCGCCGCGATGTCACGATGCAGGCCCGAGACGTGGTCGCCGACCGGTTGGTCTAGGCAGAGCCAGCCGGCCTCGCGCAGCTTCATCACGGCAGCCGCCGTGTAGGCCTTCGAATGGGAGGCGATGCGCTGCAGATGGCGTGGCGTGAGCTTGCGGCCGGTGTCGAGATTGGCGCTGCCTGCGGCATGCTCCAGCACAACCTTGCCGTCTCAACCAATCGCCAGGGCACAGCCGGGCTGACGGTGACGACGGACCTGGTGGTCGATCCACGACGGGATGTAATCCAGTGCCGCATCAAGCCAACCGATCATGTTCTATCCCTCCGGGCGGCTGTAGAGCCCCGCCTGTTCCGCCTTCTGCTGGATCAGGGCCAGCACCGTATCGAGCGTGGGCGTGGGCACCTCCACGATACGGCCCAGCTCCTGCACGGCGGTGACCAGGGCGTCGATTTCCATCGGGCGGCCCTTGTCGAGGTCCTGCAGCATGCTGGTCCGGTGGGCTCCGACGCCTACGGCGCCGTCGATGCGTTTGTCGACATCGATGGCAAAGCGTACGCCCAACCGTTCGCCAACCTCCCGGGCTTCCAGCATCATTGCGCGGCAGACCGCGCGGGTGCCGGGATCGGTGCCGATTTCTTCCAGCGTGGCGGCAGTCAGGGCCGAGACCGGGTTGAAGCAAAGGTTGCCCCAGAGCTTGATCCAGATGTCGTCGCGGATCTTCGGTTTCACCGGCGTCTTGAAACCGGCTTCGCGCATCAGCTCGGCCAGACGCTCAACCCGGTCGGTCATTTCGCCGCTGGGCTCACCCAGAACAAAGCGTTCGCCCTCGATATGGCGGATCACGCCAGGCTCGTCGATATCACAAGCGGGATAGACGACACAGCCGATCGCTCGCTCCGGCCCGATGCCGGTCCATTGTCGCCCGCCAGGATCAATACTGCTGAGCTGCCGGTTGCGCCATGGCCCTTCGAGGTCGTGGAAGTACCACCAGGGCACGCCGTTGATCGCCGTGACGACGGCCGTGTCCTTGCCCAGCAGCGGCTGCATGGCATCCACGACGTTGGGCACCGAATGGGCCTTGAGCGCGATGATGACAAAGTCCTGCTCACCGGCCTGGGTCGGGTCATCCGTGGCAGCGATCTGACGGGTGGTGCGTTCGCCGGCCACATCGAGAACAAGGCCGTTCGCCTGAATGGCGGCAAGATGGGGGCCGCGCGCGATCAGGGTCACCTCGGCGTCGGTGTCGGCCAGCAGGGCGCCCATGTAGCCGCCGATCGCTCCGGCGCCGTAGATCGCGATACGGGCAGTCATGACAGACCGAGCTTTTCAGCGAGACCGATACGCTGCAGTTTGCCGGTCGCGCCTTTCGGTATCTCCTCAAGGAACAGTACCGTGCGCGGCACCTTGAAGTCGGCCAGCCGTTCGGTGGCGAACGCCTTCACACCGGCTTCGTCGATGCTTTCTCCTTCAGCCAGGACCACCGCCGCGGCAACCTCTTCGCCCAGCTTGGCGTGGGGCACGGCGAAGGTCACGACCTGGGCGACGGCGGGATGATCCATCAGCACCTCGTCGACCTCGCGCGGGCTGATCTTTTCGCCGCCGCGGTTGATGATCTCCTTCAGGCGGCCGGTCAGACGGAGGTAGTCGTCTGCGTCGATCACCCCCTGATCACCGGTGCGGAACCAGCCGTCGATGAAGCCCTCGGCATTGGCCTTCGGGTTGTTTTCATAGCCGGCAGTGACGTTGGGCCCGCGGATCACGATCTCGCCGGTCTGGCCCGACGGCAGCAGCGTGCCGCTCGCTTCATCCATGATCGCGACCTCGGGGCCGGCTGCAATGCCGACGCAGCCGGGATAGCGCGGTGCGGGCGGCAGAGGGTTCGACGCCATCTGGTGGGCCGCCTCGGTCATTCCGTAGGCTTCGATGACCGGGCAGCCGAAGGCTTCTTCCAGGGCAGTCATGACCTGGGGTGGCAGCGACGACGAGGACGACCGGATCAGGCGCAGTTCGAGCCGTTCCATGCTCTCCTGATTGCGCGGCGCGCGGGCCAGAATGGCCTGATGCATGGTGGGGACGGCCGTGTACCAGTTCGGCGTGACCTCATCGAACCAGGCAAAGATCTTGAGCGCGTTGAAACCCGGCGCGCAGTGGACACTGGCTCCGGCCGCAAGACTCGAAAGCACGGCAGCAATCAGGCCGTGAATGTGAAACAGCGGCATGATGTTGAGGCAGCGGTCGTCGGGCACCAGAGCGAGACTTTCGCCGATGTGTCGGGCCGAGGCGCAGACATTGGTCTGGCTGAGCGGCACGATCTTGGGCCGAGAGGTGGTGCCCGACGTGTGCAGCACCAGGGCAATGTCATCGGCCTCCGCCATACCGTGGGCAGCGGTGCCCGACGCCGACGGGGCTTCGGTGACGGCGAGATCGAAGCAACCCGCCGCGGCACTTTCGGGAACGCTGAGTCGCGCTATCCCCATGCCGAGTTCCCGGGCCACCGCGATCGCCTCGGAGGTGCTGTCGTCCTCCACGATCAGCAGACGGGCGCCGAGGTCTTCGAGGTAGAAACGGAACTCTTCGGCACGATAGGCCGGGTTGAGCGGCGCTGTGGTCGCACCGGACGCAACAGCGACAAAGGCGCTTGCCATCTCAGGGCCGTTGCCCAGCACGATGGCGACCCGGTCGCCACGCCCGATTCTGGCGCCGTTCAGCACGGCGACCGTTGCCGCGATTTGACGCCGCAATCCGGCAAAATCCAGCGTGGTGCGATCGGGTGCGCCGATGGCGGGCGCTTCGTCGGGGTGACCGGCAAACAGATCGGCAATCGTCGTCATGGTGGGCACATCCAGGCTCTCGATAGGTGTTCAATCCATAAGCCGAGCGCGCGGCAGGGGCAAATCATTGGGTCCCTTAAGCCACCGAACTGTTTGACCCACCACCGGCCGATCCCATATAGACGGTGACCCCGCGCCACGGCGCTATCCCTGACACCACGGACACGACCCCATGAGCTGGACCGACGAGAAGATCGAGCATCTGAAAGAGCTGTGGGACCAGGGCCTGAGCACGGCCGAGATCGGCCGAGAGCTTGGCGTTTCCAAGAATGCCGTGGTCGGCAAGTCCCATCGCCTCGGGCTGAAGCCGCGCCCGTCGCCGATCTCCGGCAAGGCGCCCGAGAAGGCGCCGAAGCCCAAGCCGAAGCCGAAGGCCAAGGAATCGACGCGCGTGATGGATGTGATCGATCTGGGCCCGCAGATGTGCCGCTGGCCGTTCGGTGATCCCGGTGACGATGATTTTCACTTCTGCGGCAAGACCTCCGTGGTCGGCAAACCCTACTGCGAGGACCACTGCGCAGCTGCCTATGTCACCAAGTCGAGCTCGCGCGACAGGGACCGTTCGTCCGCAAACCGCTGACCTCCGGCAAGCCCTTTCATAGCCGGGGCAAAGGTGCGTCTTGCCTCAGCTCTTTCCAGGCCTTTCTTCTGACAACGCCCGGGCCGTCGCCTGGCTGATGGCGTCCAGTGTGGTGTTTGTCGGCCTGGAGCTGGCCGGCAAGCAGCTCATCGCTGAAGAGGGCATGAGCCCGGTCCAATTGCTGTGGATCCGTGCCTGCGTCACCGCTACGGCAATTCCCTTTCTGATGCGATGCTCGCCGCTGGTCGTCGTACGCACCAGACATCCGGGCAAGCAGATCAGCCGGTCGCTGCTGATAGCCGTCGCCAGCCTCTGTTTTTTCAGCGCGATTGCGGTGGTGCCGCTGGCCGATGCGGTGGCGATCGTGTTTGTCTCACCGATCTTCCTGACCGCGATCGCCTTTTTCTTTCTGAAGGAAACCGTGGGCTGGCGGCGCTGGTCGGCCTGCCTGGTGGGTTTTTTCGGCGTGTTGCTGATTGTTCAGCCGGGCCTGGGCGTGCGCCACTGGATGTATCTTTTGCCCCTGGTCGATGCGCTGGCGTCCGCCATCTATGTCGTGCTGACACGCATGATCGGCCGCGATGACAGTGCGTGGACCAGCCTCTTCTACAGTGTTGCAGCCAGCGCTATTTTGTTTGTTCCGGCAATGTTCTGGTTCTGGGAGATGCCAACGCCGCAGCAATGGGTCCTGCTGGGTGCGGCCAGCGTGTTTGGCATCGTCGCGCACTTTTGCCACATCAGAGCGTTCTCACAGGGCGAGGCATCTCTTCTGGCGCCGCTGTCCTACATCCACATCGCACTGACCACCGTGGCGGCCTATTTTGTGTTCGGGACGCTGCCCGATGCCCTGGCGGCTTTGGGTATGGTGATGATTGTCGGTGCGGGGCTCTACGTTCTTCACCGCGAGACAGTGCGCCGCGGCCGACCGAGGCCCGTGGCCACGCCGGGCGTCTGAACATCAGGGACTCAAGCGGCTACTGGTAGCTGATGGCGGTGATCTCGAGCTCGCGTTCGCCCTTGGGCGTCTTGAACGCGACGTCGTCACCCAATTCCTTGCCCATCAGGGCACGGGCAATCGGGCTCTTGATCGAGATACGGCCTTCGTCGAGATCGGATTCGTACTCGCCGACGATTTGATAGGTCGCTTCCTTCTCGGTTTCCAGGTCAACCACGCTGACATGCGCGCCGAAGCCGACCTTGCCGGGAGGCTGGCGCTTGGGGTCCATCACCTGGGCTTCACCCAGCGCGCCTTCGAGCTGACGGATTCGTGCTTCGGTCAGACCCTGCTTGTCCTTGGCGGCGTGGTACTCGGCGTTCTCTTTGAGATCTCCGTGGGCACGGGCTTCCTCGATGGCGCGCGAGATCGCATGGCGATCCTCGTTCTTGAGGCGCTTGAGTTCCGCAGACAGGCGTTCAAAGCCCTCAGGGGTGATGGGCGAGCTCACGGCAGTCGTTCTCCGAAAGAAGGAATCGGCGTTGTTGTCCCGCCGTCATCGCATCGTTTCCCGGCGCGCGTCAACGGCGGACGAAGTGACCAACGAGTTCCAGATGATGCGTCCACAGGAACTGATCGAGTGGCCACACGGCCATGAGCTCATAACCACTGTCGGCCAGAACGGCCGCGTCACGGGCAAAGGTGCCGGGATGACAGGAGACATAGGCGACGGTCGCGACACTGGAACCGGCGAGCTGTTCACACTGTGCCAGAGCCCCTGTGCGTGGCGGGTCTAGGATGACGGCATCGAAGCGTTCGAGATCGTTGGGCCCCAGCGGACTCTCATCGAGATCGCGTGCGGCTGACTGGACGGAAAGCCCGGCCAGTTCACCCCCCCGGCGCCCGGCGCCCGCCATGGCCGGGTCCGCCTCGAACATCTCGACACGCCGACCACCGGCCACGGACAGCCCCAGAACGCCGCAACCAGCATATAGATCAGCCACGTGGCGCGCGTCGCCTAGAAGGCTCTCGAGGCGATCACAGATCCGTATCTCGGCCCAAGCGGTCGGTTGCACAAAGGCGCCTGGCGGCAGCACGATCTCTGCGCCGCCGCTGTGGAGCATGGGTTGTCGGCGCTCGGTGACAGCATAGGGCGGATGGCCGGGCGATCGCCAGACAATGCGGGCGAGGTCCTGTGCCTCGGCCAGACTCTGGACCGCGTCGATGCCCGCGAGATCCGGGTGTTCGGGCGCCAATACCATCAGGTCGATGCCGGTGATTGTCTGCGTTGCTTCAATTTCCTTTGCACCCAGGGGCCCGAGCACGGCACTGGCGTGCCGGGCAAGAGCCATCAGCGACGGATCGGCGACGAGACAGGTTTCGATGGCGACGGTGTCGTGACTCCGGCTCTGTCGGAATGCCGGGACGTGACTCTGGTTCTTTCGCGCGATTGCGAATCGGACGCGGCGGCGGCTTTCCGGAGGTGCGCTCTCCAGGGGCTGGACGAGAGCTTCGTCAAAATCCTGCCGGAGGAGCGCGTCGATGGCGAGGCCACGCTTCCACTCGGCGTAGAACGACGGTGCGCTGTGCTGAACCTGACAACCGCCGCATCGACCGACGTGCGGGCAGGGCGGGGCCTGGCGCAAGGGTGAGGGTTCCAGAACCTCAAGCAGGCGTGCGGACTGGCCGCGGCCACGCGACGACCCCGGTTCCACCCTGACGGTTTCTCCGGGAAGGACACCTGCGACAAAGAGCATGCTCTCACCGTTGTGGGCGACACCGTCGCCGCGTCCGCCGAGTTGGTCGATGGTGACCTCGACCGGAGGCTGGCGCCGCCGTGACTGTTTCTGTCTGCGCCTCATGCCGGGGTTCCCTGGTCAAAGAGTTCAAGGCAGCGCCGCGCTGCCAGGTTATCGCGTCCTCGTGCGGTCAGCACGGCGTAGAGCGATCCGTCGAAGTGTGCAGGATTGTCGTCGAGCGCCACCAGAGTGCCTGCTTCGAGATAGCGCTCGATCATGCCTTCCCACCCCAGGGCAATACCACGACCTGCGGCTGCCGCTTCGAGCAGATAGACATAGTTTCCGAATCCGACAAACGACGGTGTTTGCTGCGGACGACCAATCTGGCCGAACCAGCTCTCCCAGGTCGCCCAGCCGTGGTTGGGCCGTGTCAGATCGAGGAAGGGCAAATCGCCCCAGGCGATGATCGGCTGGTCCAGCGTGTCCCGGTGATGGGCAGCGAAGGACGGCGAGCAGATCGGCACGACGGCTTCCGCCTGTGCGATGACCCAGTCGCCCTGCATCGCGGTCCCGACCTGGTAGTCGAAGATCAGGTCGATGGCGCCGCTGGGCATCGAAAAGAGCGTCTCGTATTCGATGTTCATGACTCTGATCAGGGTGTCGTTGCCTACCGCTGCCTGCAGCGATTCGAAGCGCGGCAGGATGTAGAGATGGGAAATCTCATGAGTACAAGCGATGGTGAGATGGTGATCCTGCGGCTCCTGTGCGATCTGTGTCGAGGCAGCTTGCAAACCCTCAAGCGCCGTCAGCACCGCGCGATAGAACCGTTCGCCGTTGTCGGTCAGCCTGATTTGTTTGCGGTCACGGTCGAACAGGGCGCTGCCGAGCCGTTCCTCGAGCGAAGCCATATGGCGGCTGATCGCCGATTGTGAGGTGTTGAGCTCTTCGGCCGCACGGCTGAAGTTCCGGTGGCGTGCCGCGCTTTCAAAGGCGATCAGCGCACTTGTCGAGGGAATCCAGCGGCGAGAAATCATATCAGAATTGATATGATGATCAGAACAAGAAGGCAATGCACAAGGGGCGGTTGTTCGGTAGTCTTTCAAGCCAGATAGCGAGTCGGTGGACGATGCCACCGATCCTGGAGGGAAAGCTCATGGTCCGCCTGGTTGAGTTTGATGCTGCCACCGAGGAACTGGTTCGTTTTGTTGAAGAGACGCCGCGTGCGGACATCATCGATGCGACCATTGCGCGCGTCAAAGCCGGGGAAAATCCCAAGGCGTTGGTCAGAGCGGCGGCACTCGCCGTGTCTCGGTCCAGCGAACTGCCGGCCGATCATCACGGTGGCCCTATTCATCCGATCGCGGGCATCCATGCCGTCATGGGCATGATCGACCGGCTCGGTGATGACCACAGCCAGCTCCCCGCGCTCCAGTGTGTCGCGCTCGCCAACAAGCATGTGCACATGCCGTCCATGGGCCCAGCCGCGATGGTCCAATTCGACGACCTGAAGCGCGATGTCGAGAAAGACCGCGTGCTGGACCGTCTTGAAAAGGCACTGACGGATCGCGAGCCGCGCCTCGCTGAACGGGCCATGACTCTGGCCTGCGAGAAGGCGGCACCGGGCGAAATCATGAACCGGTTGTTGACGGTTTCGTTGCCGCGCAACTCGCTGGACGATCACTACTTCCTCTATCCGCTTTACGCCATGCGCGCTCTCGACAAGATCGGCTGGGAGTGGGGCCCGATCCTGCTGCGTCCGGTCGTGCGTTATCTTTCGCGACATGCCTCGTTCGATGCGTTCGGTGAGTTCGACGAGGAAGCCATTGTTGACGGCATCGCGTTCTACAAGCGCTTCCCCGAGCTGGAAGAGCTGGTCGAGACTTACGGCCTGAACGAAGACACCGTGCCTGAGAAAACCGGCGCACATGAGACCGAGGCGATTGCCGCCCTGGCGGACCGGGTCGGCGCTGTGACGACGATCTCGGAGATGCCGCAGATGGTGGCGAAAGCCCTGGGTTCCGGTCTGTCGCTGGAGGGTACCTGCGAAGCGCTTTCGATCGGGGGCGGGCGTATCTTCTTGCGTTCGCATACGGCCAACCCGTTCGATGTTCATATCCACACAGGTATTGCCGCACGGCGCTACCTGATCGGACTGCCTGGAATCGACTTCCGCAAGAAGTGCATCGCTCTGATCGGCTGGGCCTGGAGCTACGAGATTCGTTACCTCGACCACACGCTTCAGTGGTCCTGGGAAAGTGTCGCGAACGAACTGAGCGCCGAACCCGCCGATGTGCTGCTCGAGCGGATCGAGGCCGGCATTCTGGGAGTCGACGGATACGACGTGACTAACCTGCCTGTGGCGATCAACCTTCTGGTCGCCACGGATTCCGTGCGTGATGTCGTGCGGCTGGCCGAGTTCTATGTGAAGGCCGGTCATGACGTGGACGACTTGCTGCGACTGACGACGCGGCTGATCTGTCGCGAGGACGCCAGCGAAATGCATGCCTACAAGCTGCAGCAGGCGGCCTTCGAGGAGTACCAGGTCTGCCGTGACCCGCTGAACTGGGTCCATGCGGTTTCGGCGGTCAAGCAGTGCGCCGTCGCCGCGCCGACCCTGCCACAGCGTTTCTACCCCGAGATTGTGCAACGGCTCGCTGCCTGAGACCTCTCGCCGCGGCCCTGCTGCGCTCCCATATCTGCGTGGCGCCATCCGCGATAGCCCCATGGCGCTGGGGTGTCCGGGTGTGCTAAGGAGCGCGGCCCTTTAGGGCTCAGATTTCAGTCCGATGTGGAGAAAACGCGATGAGCGGTGGAGCGCTGTCTCTGAAGGTGAACAAGATTGTCGAGGAAGCCGAGGACATCCGATCCTATGAGCTGATCGACCCCAATGGCGGCCTGCTGCCGATGTTCACGGCCGGATCTCACCTTGATATCGAGCTGCCGAACGGCATTGCCCGCCAGTATTCGATCTCGAGCGATCCGCAGGATGTCGACCGTTACGTTGTTGCCGTGCTGCGGGAACCCGAAAGCCGTGGCGGTTCCACCTTCATGCATGACAGCGTGAAGGAAGGCGATACGCTGACGGTTCACGCACCCCGCAACAACTTCCCGCTTTCGGATCAGGCCCAACACCACATCCTTCTGGCCGGTGGTATCGGTGTCACACCGATGATGGCGATGGCCCGTGATCTCGCCGCCCGCGGTGAGTCCTTTGAGATGCACTACTGCACGCGGACCCCGGTCAAGACGGCCTTCAAGGAAGAGATCGCAGTGTCCGCGTTCGCCGACAAGGTTCACTTCCATCACGACAACGGTAATCCGGCCGATGGCCTGGACATCACGGGCCTGTTGAAGGATGTGCGCGACGGCGCGCATGTCTACTACTGCGGCCCCGGCGGTTTCATGCACGCCTGCGAGACGGCGGCCGATCACTGGCCCCGCGGTACCGTGCACTTCGAGTTTTTCTCCGTCGACGAAACGGTCGACCACGGCGAGAGCGAAACCTTCCAGATCAAGATCAACAGCACCGGCCAGCTTCTGGATGTGCCTGCCGACAAGTCGATCGTGGATGTCCTGCGCGCCAACGGTTTCGAGGTCGAGACCATGTGCGAGGAAGGTATCTGCGGGACCTGTGCGATGGTTTTGATCGAGGGCGATCCCGATCACCGCGACTTCGTTCTCGATGACGAGGAGAAGGAGCGGGGCGAGTTCATCATGGTCTGCTGCAGCCGTTCGAAGTCGCCGGTTCTGACGCTGGACCTCTGAGTTTCCATCGGACTCCGCCGCCATTGCCTGGGAGTTTCCGGACACGGCGAACCGCCACATCGAGCCCGACACCGCGCTGATCATCGTTGATGTCCAGAAGGGCATCGACAATCCCTATTGGGCGTCTGACGGATCGCGCAATAACCCGTAGGGCGAGGCCAACATCGTGCGCCTTCTCGATGCCTGGCGATCACGCGCTATGCCGGTGGTGCTGGTGCGTCATGATTCGACGGAGCCGCCGTCGCCCTTCTGGCCCGACAAGCCGACCAACGCCTTCAAGGCCGAGATCGCACTGCGCGACGGTGAGTGGGTCGTGGCCAAGTCAACCAACAGCGCCTTCATCGGGACTGACCTGGAGGCACGGCTGCGGGCTGCCGGCCACACGACACTGGTGATCGTGAGCGTGATCACCAACAACTCGCTTGAAGCGACTGTGCGCACGGCGGGCAATCTGGGTTTCGACGTTGTTGTGGCGGCCGATGTCTACTGGACCTTTGCCAAGCGCGGCTTCGGCGGGATCATGCGGTCCGCCCAGGAGGTTCACAACATGGCGTTCGCGAACATAGACGGCGAGTACGCCGGGGTCCTGAGCACGGATGCCGTGATCGCCTCGCTCAATGAAAAAACGGGAAGCTAGGCCGTCAGGCCGCCATCGATCACCAGCGTGTGGCCGGTGATGTAGGCGCCGGCGCCGGCCAGGAACAGGATGCCTTCGGCATAGTCCTGGGGAACACCGGCCCGTTTGAGCGGGATGCGGCCGATGCGGTCTGGCATCTGGTCGGCGGGCCACTGGCATTCCCAGGGTGAGTCGACCACGCCCGGTGCGATCGCGTTCACCCTGACATCGGGCCCGAGCGCCTTGGCGAGGCCCTGGGTCATGTTGATCAGCCCGGCCTTGCTGGTGGCATAGGCGGTCGAGGAGCCGATGCCGGTGAGGCCCGCCACGGAACAGGTGTTGACCACAGACCCCCGGCTTTCGCGCAAGGCATCTGCTGCTGACTGCACGCAACGGTACGGGCCGACCAGATTGACCGCGAGGATGGTGTCCCAGAAGCCTTCATCGATGGCGTCGAGGTCTTCCGGTGGTATCGGGCTTTTGGTCGCTGGTGTGCCAGCGTTGTTGATGAGGTGGTCGAGACCGCCCAGATCAGCCGTGGCCTTGCTCACCATACGGCGGCAGTCCTGCGGGTCCGCAACATTGCCCGGCGCGGCCAGGACCGACAGGCCCAACCCGCTGAGGCGTTCGATCTCCCGGTCGAGGTTTGGGTTGTTCGGCAGGTCGTTCATCGCCACGGTCGCGCCGTTGCGGGCGAAGAGTTCGGCAGCGGCGAGGCCGATGCCCGACGCCGCGCCCGTGATCAGGGTGCGCTTGCCGCTGAGGTCGGCGCTGATCATTGAGTTCCCCGGAGCCCCAGGATCTGGCGCGCCTCGTCGGGCGTGGCGACGCCGCAGCCCAGCATGGTGATGATCCCTGCGGCCTTTTCCACGAGCTGGGCATTGGTTGCGAGAACACCCTTCTCAAGATAGAGATTGTCTTCCAGCCCGACGCGGACGTGGCCGCCAAGGTTCACGATTTCGGCGGCAATGGGCATCTGCTGGCGTGAAATACCGAAGCCGGCCCAAAGTGCGTCCTTGGGCAGCATGGAACGCATGTAGCTGACTGTCTCCGGCGTTGCGGGTGCACCCCAGGGAATACCGAGGCAGAGCTGGAACATCGGCGGGCTGTCGATCAGGCCGTCTCCGACCATCTTGCGCGCTAGCCGGAGATGACCGGCGTCGAACACCTCGAGTTCGGGCTTGATGCCGGCCTTTCGGATGCGTTCAGCCATCACCGCCAGATGCTGCGGCACGTTGACGAAGGCGTGCTCACCGAAGTTCAGCGTGGCGACATCGAGGCTGCAGACCTCCGGCAGAAGCTCTTCGACATGAGCCGTGCGTTCCTCGGGCTTGCGAAACGAGCCGGGGCTAGCGTTCACGGCGGGGTCGTCGGCCGATGGTGTGAACCGCGCACCGGGACCCGTGGTCAGGTTGATGATGATGTTGCTGTCGGATTCGCGGATGCGTTTCGTGACCTCGGCATAGAGGTCCTGCCGCATCGACGGTGCTCCAGTCTCGGGGTCGCGGACATGGATGTGACAGATCGCGGCGCCGGCCTTGCCAGCATCGATGGCGGAGTTGGCGATCTGTTCGGGCGTGACGGGGACCTTGTCACTCTTTCCCACCGTGTCGCCGCCACCGGTGACGGCACATGTGATGATAACGGGTCGTGACATGGTGCTCTCCGCTTTGGATGCGCTGATTTCGCCGTCATCCTAGTGCGGATCGTGCGGATCAGTACAGTCGGATGACAGCACCTGATAGAGTGTGTGCCGGAGAGGTCGACGTTCACTCTTGGTAGTGCGGTCCTCTGGAGAGTTTAATTGCCATCGGCATCTGTGGACCCCGTCTGAACCTTGCCTGAGCAAAACAACAGATCCCTGGCCAAGAGCCTTCTGGTCCCCGCATGGCCTCCGCTCAGTGTGAGTGAAGCGCTGATCTATGTGCTGGCTGCCGTGGGCCTGCGTGTTCTTCTGGACATCTGGGTGCCTGAGACCCAGGTGCTGCCGCTGTTCGACAACTCGACGGATCAGGCCATGATGTTGCTGGGCCAGGGGCTCCGCTGGACCGTGATGGCGCTCATCTTCGGCCTTGCCGCACGTTTGGCCCTGAAGCTCGATCCCATTCTGGCCCTGGCCACCGGGGCCTTCATTCTGGTCGCGCTGTGTCTGGATCCGGTGGTGGGCCGCGCCTGGCCTCAGCTCGACTTCTACACTCTGGTCGGCATCATCGGTGGTCTGGCCGCAGTCATGGCGCTTGTCGTCGGTCTAGCGCTGTCGCGCCAGCCCGTTCGGATCGCTGTGTACGTTCTAGCCGTCGGCATTTTGGCCATGGGTGGATTGACCTACATGCAGCGACACGCGTGGCTGCTCGATTTCGTTGGCTTTGCCGTCAAGGGGGCGCTGATAGCCGACCGTGACGAGGCCCGGCGCGTGTTCCTGCTGCATCTGCCTCCGTTGCTTGTGTTCACCGTGCTGTGGCTGGTTTTGGGCGGCATTCGTGCCCGCCAGACCTGGTATGTTGTGACCCGCGAGTGGTCGTGGCTGGTGTTCGGATTTGTTGCTCTGGCGGCGCTAGGCGGCTGGATCGCCGGGGCCGTCTCCGAGAGTGCGTCCCTCGACGCCTGGTTGCCGTCGCTCTTCCTGCCGCCAGCGGTCTATGGTGTTGTCGGTATGGTAATGACCCTGGCGCTCCTGAGCACCATTGCGGCCTCGATCCGCGGGCGATTGCGTCAGCGTGTGTCCGTTCTGGGGATTGGCGATCTCGTGGCCATGGCAGGCGCGGCTGTTGTGATCGCGATTGGGGTGGCGCCCGTAACCCTGACTGCACTCGGGGCGTTTGCGCTGATCCTTCTGGTCATGATCTGGCCGACCACGGCGCTGCACCGGGCGGTGCCGATGCAGCTTCTAGGCGGGGGGCTTCTCGGGCTCTCGGCTTTTGCGGCCGGGGCGCTGGCGCTGCCCGATCTCGATGTCGCGCGGTTCGTTTCCGATCCGCTCCTGCTTGCCGTGGTGTTCGGCGGTGGCGCGGCGCTGGCCGGATTCTCCGAGATTGTCGATGAGGTCACCGGGCGCCGGCCAGCGATCAGCGATCATACGCGGCTGATCGGTGCGATGTGGCTGGTTGATTATGCCTTGGCCCTGGGCGTTCTGGTGGGGCTGGTCGGGGTGAGCAGCCCCTTGCTGTGGGGCATGATCGGACTAGGGGCTCTTGTCGTGCTGGCATCCTACTGGTTCGACTATTCATTCGAGCACAGCACGAAGGTCTTTGTCTTCGCACTGATCTGGTCGCTGGCTACAGTAGCGGCGACCTTGATTCTGCTGTTGTCCTGATCGTTTCGGAGTTGCCCATGGATGTCGTCTTCAGTGAGCGCCACAATCTGCATGACCCGCAGAACTTCCTGGTGCGCGGTCAGCTCAAGGCCGCTGCGGAGGTGCCGCGGCGGGCTGAGTTGTTTCACGACGCCGTCGTGGCCGATCACCGCATGATTGAACCGCGGGAGTATCCGCAGTCGGCCCTGGCACGAGTCCACAGCCCGGATTATCTGGAGTTTCTGGCAACCGTTCATCGCCGGTGGTCCGAACTGCCGGGCGCGGGGCCGGAGGTCATTCCCAACGTCTTTCCTTCGAGGCCCGGGGCGACCCGTCCCGACCATATCGTCGGCCAGGCGGGCTTCCACATGGGCGACGGCGCCTGCCCCATCGGGGCGACGACCTGGGAGGGTGCCAGAATCGCTGCGGACATCGCATTGACCACGGCTGATCTCGTGCTCGAAGGCGCGCGCCACGCCTATGCGCTTTGCCGTCCACCGGGCCATCATGCGTTCCGGGATATGGCCTCGGGGTTTTGCTATCTCAACAACATCGCCCTTGCGACAGAGCACGTGCTGCCGACCTTCGGTCGCGCCGCCATCATCGACTTCGATGTGCATCACGGCAACGGAACCCAGAACGTTTTCTGGAAACGCGACGACGTGATGTTTGTTTCGATGCATGGCGATCCCGTGACCTATCACCCCTATTTCTGGGGGCACCCTCACGAGACCGGCGACGGCGTGGGCACCGGCTACAACCGCAACATTCCGCTCCCGGCAGGAACGGATGACACGTTGTTTCTGGAGGCTCTGGGCTCGGCCATGTACACTATCGCGGCCCATGATCCCGGCGTGCTGCTGGTCTCGGCTGGGTTCGACGCACAGGAGAATGATCCCCTGGGCATCTTCAAGATCACGACTGCTGGTTTCGGTCGTGTCGGCGAGGCCATAGGGCGTTTTGCGGCGGAACGCGATCTTCCGGTCGTGCTGGTCCAGGAAGGCGGCTACGTCTGCGAGGAACTCGGGCCCAATCTCGCCGCGTTCCTGTCAAGCTTCGAGACCACGCGGGGCTGAGCGAAAAACGGCGGCCCCTTGCCGGACCGCCGTTCAAACGTCGTAGAGATCAGGTGTCAGACACCCAGTCCGGCGAAACGCTTGTTGAAGCGCGCGACCTGACCACCGGTATCCAGCAGGCGCTGGTTGCCGCCGGTCCAGGCAGGGTGGGACTTGGGATCGATCTCGAGGTTCATCGTATCGCCCGCGGCACCCCAGGTGGTGCGGGTCGTGAACTCGGTCCCGTCGGTCATAACGACCTTGATCTCATGGTAATCGGGATGGATGTCGGCTTTCATGGCGCGGCTCCGGAATTGAGGCGCGCGTTATAGTCTGACGCCGCCCTCTCCGCAAGTCCAGTCGGGGCCTGATTTGCGTTGATTTGCTCGCGGTTTGGCCGATTTCATGGGCAGGCCAGTGTGATATAGCAGGGATCGTGTTCAGACCCAGACGCAAAAGCCCGGAAAGCGGGGCCACAGACAGCGCGAACGAACGGCCGCGCAGCCGGGAGTTCGGCCATATGCTCCGTCTTTTGCCCTATCTGCTGCCCTACAAGCCCCAGATTGCCGGTGCGCTGACGGCCCTCGTCATCGCGGCCGTCACGGTGCTGGGCCTGGGTGCCGGGTTGCGAGCTCTGGTCGATTATGGGCTGTCGCGAGGCAATGGCGACCTTCTGGACAGTGCGCTTTTTGCCCTGATCGGCATTGTCGTGATGCTGGCCTGCGCGAGCTTCGCCCGATTCTATCTGGTCTCGTGGATCGGTGAGCGTGTCGTGGCCGACCTGCGGCGTGACGTCTACGCCCGTGTGATCGCGCTGCCGCCCTCGTTCTTCGAGGTCACGCGGACCGGAGAGGTGCTTTCCAGGCTGACCACGGATACTTCGGTCCTGCAGACCGTGATCGGATCCAGCCTGTCGATGGCTCTGCGTAACGTCCTGTTGCTGTTCGGCGGCATGATCATGCTGGCGGTCACCAGCTTCAAGCTGACGGCTGTGGTGGTCCTGCTGGTCCCGATTGTACTGATCCCGATCATTTTGTTCGGACGGCAGGTGCGACGCCTTTCGCGCCTCTCGCAGGACCGCATCGCCGATGTCGGTCACAGAGTCGATGAAACGCTGAACGCCATCCCGACAGTCCAGGCGTTTGCGCGCGAAGACTTCGAGAGCGACAGGTTTGGTGTGACTGTGGAGGCTGCCTTCACCACCGCCACGCAACGGATTCGTTCGCGGGCCTTTCTGACCGCCTCGGTCATCCTGCTTGTCTTCGGCGGGATCGGGGGCGTGCTGTGGATGGGCGGCCACGACGTACTGGACGGTACGATCACCGGCGGTGACCTCGCTGCCTTTGTCTTCTATGCCGTTCTGGTCGCTGCCTCCGTGGGGGCTATCAGCGAGGTCTACGGTGACCTGCAGCGTGCTGCGGGCGCCGCGGAACGGCTCACCGAGCTCCTTGCGAGTGAGCCGTCCATCGCATCGCCGGGGCTGCCGGAGCGCTTGCCTCACGATTCACCCGGCACGGTCTCCTTGTGTGACGTGGTTTTCCACTATCCCACGCGTCCCGACGCGCCAACGATTGATGTTTTGAGCCTCGAGGTCAGTGGCGGGGAAACGGTCGCGCTGGTCGGTCCTTCGGGTGCGGGCAAGAGCACGCTCTTTCAGTTGCTGCTGCGCTTCCATGATCCTGATGCGGGGACCGTCCTGATCGATGGTGTCGACGTACGCCGTGCTTCGCTCGAGCTGTTGCGGGAGCGTCTGGGTCTGGTGCCGCAGGAGCCGGTAATCTTCGGCGCCAGCATCGCCGACAACATCCGCTATGGCCGTCCTGAAGCCAGCGATGCGGAGGTTCGTGCTGCGGCTGATGCCGCCTTCGCCACCGGGTTCATCGAAGATCTGCCTGAAGGGTTCGCGACCTTTGTGGGCGAACGCGGTGTCAGGTTGTCGGGCGGTCAGCGTCAGCGCCTCGCCATCGCGCGGGCCGTGCTGAAGGATGCACCCATCCTGTTGCTGGATGAGGCGACCAGTGCACTGGATGCCGAGAGTGAGCAGATGGTCCAGCACGCCCTGGAGCGGTTGATGGAGGGGCGGACCACGCTGGTGATCGCCCACCGTCTGGCCACCATCCTGAAGGCTGACCGCATTCTGGTTCTGGACGAAGGCCGGATTGTCGAGAGCGGACGGCACGATGAGCTCGTTGCCAAGGGTGGGCTCTACGCCCGGTTGGCCGAGCTCCAGTTCGATGCTGCCAATGGGGTTCAGTAGCCCGAGATTGACGATCCATCGGCAATATGACCACGCTGTGCCGATAAACCGGCCACGGAGTGATCATGATTCTGAGCAACATCGAAGAGATTCCCGGAAAGCGGGTGGTTAAGAACCTGGGGCTTGTCAATGGCAACACGGTGCGTGCCAAGCATATCGGGCGAGACCTGATGGCGGGCCTGAAGAACATCGTGGGCGGTGAGCTCAAGGGCTACACCGAGCTTCTGACCGAATCGCGCAATCTGGCAGTTGAACGCATGGCACAGGATGCCCAGGCCATCGGCGCCAATGCGGTGCTGAATGTGAGGTTTTCGACCTCCACGATTTCCCAAGGCGCGGCGGAGCTGATGGCCTATGGCACAGCCGTCGTCGTCGAGGACGCGGTCGAGCCATGATCGAACTTGGCATCTTTGTCGCGTTCCTGATCGTCGGCTATGGCATCGGGTCGTTCAACGAGCGACGGCACTACAAGTCCATCCAGAGCCGCGAAGAAGAGATGCGCGACCTCATGGTGTTCGCGACACGTCATGCGCCGCCGGCGAGCCATGGCACGCTGGTGATCGGAAATGCCGTAATTTCGATCGACTACTTCAAACGCTTCCTGGCGTTTCTGCGTGGCCTGCTGGGCGGCCAGATCGACGCCTACCAGACGCTCGTCGAGCGGTCGCGGCGCGAGGCGATCCTGCGCATGAAGCTGCAGGCCCGGGAGCTTGGGGCGACCCATGTCGTCAACGTGAAGCTGGAGACCTCGCGGGTCTTCTATGACGACCGTCGAGGCGCCGGGTCCGTCGAGGTTCTGGCCTATGGCACAGCCGTGCTGGCGCTGCCGTCGGGTTCGTGACCTACCACAACCCGCGTATCCCTGAGGGGATCAACAGTGGCCGTCAGACGCCCCTGCGCGACCTTGTCGTCCTGGGGGCGGGCGCCCTGGGGCTGGGTTTCGGACTGCTTGTCACTCTGATGCTGATTGGAAGCTGGCTCGCACCGCTGATTCCGTTCTCCTGGGAACGTGATCTGGCCAGTGCGATCAACGCCCAGGATCTGGCTGGAGAGACCGTACCATCGCCACGCTTGCAGGTCATCGTCGACGATCTGGCCAATGCCGCCGGCCTGCCCGATGACATGATCCTGACGGTGCACATCATGGACAGCGACATGGTGAATGCCTTCGCCACGATGGGTGGACACATCGTTGTCACGCGGGGCCTGCTTGAAGCCTTGCCGAGTGAGAATGCGCTGGCCTGGGTTCTCAGTCATGAGATCGCTCATGTCGAGAACCGCGATGTGATCAGTTCGCTCGGCGCCAATGCGTTCTTCGCGTTGGGGGCTATGGTTCTGCTCGGCGATGCCGATGTTCTCGATGAGCTGATCCTGGGCGGTGGCGGTCTCGCGAACCTGCACTTCAGCCGCGAACGGGAGAAAGCGGCCGATCTCGAGGGTCTCACGACCCTTGTGGCACACTACGGCCATGCCGGTGGTTATGCCGAAGCGCTGGGAACGCTGAAGACATACGCTGTGCTGCAGGAGCTTTCGCCGGTTTTCTTCAGTAGCCATCCGGACCTCGATGACAGAATCAAAACCCTGGACCGTGAGGTCGATCGCCGGGGCTGGAGGATGGAGACAACGGAACCCGCGTCGGATTGGTCGTCGTAATGCAGCTTCACACAAAGAGGCTGGATCATTCTTGATCCAGTCCTTTCACGATTCCATTCAGGGGTCGGGAGCCAGCCAGCCCCGGTAGGTCATGAGATCGATCCCGAAGGTCAGGCCGATCCCGACATCGAAGGTGAAGCGGCCCTCGTCATCGACCCGCTCGCGACCCCAGGACCGGAGCCAAATGGCACGCGGCAACGGAAGCCCGTAGAGACTGAACCCCCAAATCACCATGTCGAGACCGTCGTCCCGGACCACGAGATCGGCGCGGCCCTTCAGCAGACCGAACTGTTCCCAGACGACACCGTGCTCCGGCCAGCCAAGCACCGAACCGCCAGCGAAGGCACCGAACTGGCGATGCCACCGTTCGCGGCCATCGCGGATGGTGAAGGTGACCGTGGTTGGAACCTCGGCACCGGGTTTCGGCAGGAGGCTGAGCGAGGACAGGGCACGGGCGACCGGGTTGTCGCCGATGGTGATGACCGAGAGGCCCTGGGCGGCATGATCGGTGGTTCTGTCGTGCAGAGCCCGAATGGCCCCCGGAACCTGCTCGAATGCGGTGCCCATGGCCTTTCTGTAGAGAGGAACCGGGTGTCCCCGTGTGGTCCGGGTGGTGATGGCATAAGGTGAAAGGGTCTCCAGGATGGCGTCGAGCGCGACCTCGTTTAGGCAAGGCCGGGCACCCGGTTCCGGTCCTTTACCTGCTCGTAGGGCGAGCGCAAGGGCGGCTGCCGTGGCGGTCGGTGTCATCGCACCGTCGCCTTGTCACTCCTCGAGGGTCCAGAGGCACAGGTTGTGTTGACCCTCGTCATCTCTGCCGGCAACTTCGACCACCATGCCGCCGGTGTTGGTGCCGAAGGGGCGAAGCAGGTTCGCCATGACCTGTCCTGGCTGAGCAAACGGCAATAGTTTTGGCAGCCAGCGCCAGCGTACCGGCCACGACAACAGCCAGAGGCCGAAGTGAATCACGTGGAGTTCCATGCCTGCCAGAACGCGGACAGTGCGCGCATCAAAAAGGTCGAGCAGAAGCGTGTTATCAGGCACGTCGACGGCTGCCAGCTACCACCGACCAAGGCTGCCGATGGTTTTGCAGCGGAGGCCCTGCCAGGCGTTGACGGAGGTCCAGCGACCCCGGACCCGGCGCGGGATGGGTTTCCCGACGTAGGAGAGAATTGCGCGGGTCACCGCAGGGCCGCGCGGCTCGTCGTTGCCCGGTGCGATGGTGACCTCGATGGTGTCGACGGACGTGAGGTCCCGAGCCAGATGTTGAACCACGGCCGACGACAGGACGGAGACCGTGCTGTCCCCGGAAATGGCGACAACGACCGCCTGTCGTGCGATGTATCGAGAGCCGTGATGGCAGCGACGCCCGCACGGTCGTCAGAGAGGTCGACGTAGTGCACGCTGTGCGCGATACATCGGGTTGGAACATCAAGAACGCGACCCTGAAAGGGGCCTGTCGTGTCGATCACAATTTCGGGCCGATGGCGTCGCAGCAGGGCATCGAGATCATCCGGAACCGCGCCGCTGGCGACCTCCAGTGAGCCCAGGTCAGAAAGGTCGTGAACCAGCGCGTCGAGGGGTGCCGTACGGCGGCCAACGCCAACGACGTGTGCACCGCCTTCCAGCAGGAGTCGACAGAGCCGCGAGCCGAAGACCCCCGCCGCGCCCAGCACCATAATGGGCTGCAGGGCCTGTCCGGACATGGTCAGCGCATCAACTGGCCGCCGTTGACGTCGATTGTGGCGCCGGTGATGAAGCTGGCCTCATCGGCAGCCAGAAACAGCACGCAACGCGCAACATCCTCGAGCGTGCCCAGCCGGCCGGCAGGAATAACATTGGCCACGAGGTCGTCGAGCCAGTCCTGCGGCGCGACGTTCACCATATCAGTGTCGCAATAACCCGGTGCGACCGCATTCACCGTGACGCCCTTGGCAATACTCTCCTTGGCGAGCGCCTTGGTGAACGAGACCATCGCTCCTTTGGCTGCACCATAGGATGTCTCACCGTAGTTCGGGGCGAAGGCCGACAGGGACGCCATGTTCACGATACGCCCGAAGCCCGCATCGCGCATGGGGCCGATGACCTGATGGGTGACATGGAAGAAGGAGTTGAGGTTGGTGTCTATGACCTTCTTCCAGAGCGTGTGATCCATCTTGTGAAAGAACTTGTCGGGCGAGATCCCGGCGTTGTTAACCAGCACCTCGACAGGGCCGAGGTCTTCCACCACACGGGCGACACCCTCGACACTGGCGTCGTAGTCCGAGACGTCCCACTTGTAGGTCCTGGCCCCGGTTTCGGCTTCGAGCGAGGCGGCGGCCTCATCGCTGCTGCGGTAGTTCGCGGCGACCGTATAACCCGCCTCGGCCAGTGCCGTTGCCACACCGCGGCCTAAGCCGCGCGATGCGCCTGTCACCAGTGCAACCCGTCCCATGATGTTCTCCCGTTTGTTTCGCGTGCATTCTAGACATCAAGAGACAGGGAGGAAGGCATGGCGGGACAGATAGAGACGAAACGGCGCGGTGGCATTGTGGATGTGATTCTGCAGCGGCCCGAGAAGCTCAACGCCCTGTCAGCGAGCCTGATTGACGAGCTGACATCGACGATGGTGGTGCTGGCCGACGACAACACGCTGCATTGTGTCGTCATCTCTGGTGCGGGCCGGGCGTTTTCGGCCGGCGCGGATGTTGCGGAGCTGAATTCTCTCAACGCGGGCAACGCTGAGGACTTCATCCGTATGTTGCATGGCGCCTGCCAGGCGGTTCGGGATTGCCCTGTACCCGTGATCGCCAAGATCGATGGCCCTTGTCTGGGTGGGGCGCTGGAACTTGCCGCGAGCTGCGACATGCGCGTGGCCTCGGAGCGTTCGACCTTTGCCATGCCGGAGGTTCAGATCGGCATCCCGTCGGTCATCGAGGCCGCCTTGTTGCCGCGGCTGATGGGTTGGGGCCGGGCTTCGGCGTTTCTCTTCACCGGTACGGTGATGTCAGCGGATTGCGCGTTGTGTGCCGGGCTTGTCGAACGGGTGGCCTCGTCGGCGCGTCTCGACGATGCCGTCACAGAATGGGTCGATGCGATCTGCAGCGCGGGACCGTTGGCGATCCGAGCGCAGAAGGCCTTGATGCGGCACTGGGAAGGCTCGTTCGTCGATGCAGCCATCGAAGCGGGTGTAGATGCTTTCCGCGAGGCGCATCGGACCGATGAACCCGCAACGAAGCTCCATGAAGTCATGGCGAAGCGCAGTTGACGGGCAGAACGCTCAGTTTCCGTCGCGTGGAATATCTTCGTTCCAGGAACGCGTGAAGACTGTCTCTCCGTTTTCGAGGGCTTCGAGCTCAGCGGAGAAGTGGAAGGTGGTGGCGTCGGCGGTGAGGCGCTGTCGGGTCCGGATTTCGATCTCCATACCGTCACGCCGCCAGTGATCGACCCGCTCGGTGCGTGATTCCGCAGACAGCGGATCGCCTTCGCGAATGCTGTGCCAGGAGTGGCCGGTGGCACCGTCGGTCACGCCGATGTCGTTGTGCTGCGTAAGCCCGCCGTTGAAGCAGGTGTGTTCGGTCACCAGGCCGGTGGCGGGATCGCGCGTGATCGTCCGGTCCTGTCCGGCTTCCTCCAAGACGATCGCTTCTTCCTCTCCGGGGCCGTTGATGGCGTCCTCGAACGGCCGCAGGGCGTCGTCGGCAGCGTCACGGGGCCGGACAGGAAGTTCCAAGCGGCATTGACCTGCGAACAGCGTGAGCGTGACCGGCGCGGGGGACGGCCAGACAAGCGGCCAGTAGGTCGACGACACCGAGACCGCGATGCGGTGACCAGAGGCAAAGACATGGCCGATGTCATCGATTTCGACACGCACGGTGAGCGATTCGCCGGGAACCAGCGATGTCGTGGTCGACCGGTCGGTCGGGCGAGTGAGATTGAGCACACCATGATGCACGCGGGTCGATGCACCATCCGGCGCCACATCGTTGAGCCGCACGGCGACAAAGGCCGTGGGCTTGTCGGACGACAGCGTGAGCTCGACGACCGGTGCGCCCAGGATGGTCAGGGGCTCATCGAGCGGTTCGGACAGGAAGACCAGGCTGCCGGCGTCATCCTCGCGCTGATCCGACGAGAACATGCCGGGTTCGCCGTGGTGGCAGAGCTGGGCCTGTGTCAGGCCGGTGGTCTGGAGCGATTTGATGGGGAGAGGGGTGGCCTGCCCCGCTTCGGCATCAAGCCTGCCGGGATTCATCGTCCAGTGCTTCCAGGTTGTCTTAGGGCTGGGCCAGCTCGGCTCTCCGACCCAGGCGCCAGGGCGTGTCTCGTAGCTGGTCGCGGGCGGCTGGCTGTCCTGGACCCATGCCCGCCATGCGGGATCGTTCTCGACACCGTTGTCGATACCCTTCAACCAGTGATCCCACCAACGCACGGTTTCCTGCAGGAAGCCGATGGTGGGGCCGGGGTGCCCCTTGTTCGGATACTGATGGCACCACGGGCCCGACAAACCCTTCACGGGAGCATGCAGGCCGGCAACCAAACGTGGGACGGCTTCGTTGTAGTTGTCGCCCCAGCCGGAGACGGCGTAGACGGGGCAGGCGATCTTCGAGAAGTCCTGGCACACGCTACCCTGTTGCCAGTAGTCATCGCGGCGCTGATGCCGGAGCCAGAGCAGGGCCCAGGGACGGTTGGCTTCGAGGCGGGCATTCCACATCTCGCGCCAGGCATCGCCCACCAGGTCCGGGTCGGGCGGCAGCGCGTTGTAGCCGAACATCACCGCACCCCAGTCGATGTTGTCCTTGATCAGGCAGCCGCCGTAGTAGTGGACATCGGTGGCATAACGGTCGTCGGTCGATCCGATGGAGACGATGGCCTTGAGCGCCGGTGGGCGATGGGCGGCGATCTGCAGGCCGTTGAAGCCGCCCCAGCTGATACCGATGATGCCGACTGCACCGCTACACCAGGGCTGGTCGGCGAGCCAGGCAATGAGGTCGCAGCCATCTTGCTGCTCCTGGGGTGTATATTCGTCGTGATAGACCCCTTCGCTGTCTCCGGTGCCGCGGATGTCAACACGGATGCAGGCGTATCCGCATTCGGCAACCGGCGGATGGTTCACGAGATCGCGGCCACGGGTGCCGTCACGCTTGCGATAGGGCAGGTATTCCAGGATGGCCGGGACCGGCTCGTCTTTAGCATCGAAGGGAAGCCACATTTTGGCGGCCAGCCGGGTTCCGTCCGGCATCGGAATCCATGTGTGTTCGATGACCTCGACGGCGCGTGGGTTGGCGGCAAAGCTGTGGCTCATGGTCTGGTCCTACTGTCTGTTCAAGCGTGTCTGGTCCGGCAGGCCTCAGCCCGCGATCAGGCGTATCTGCGGTTCATCATCGTCGAAGGGCCATCGTGGCCTCTGCGCCTTGTTGAAGGTGAGTTCATGGTAGGCCGGGGCGACGACACCGGGAGCGCCGACATAGACAACCTCGGCGGCGATCGGAGCGAACCCGGCATAGAAGTGCTGGGTCGATTTGACGATCACGACGTTGCGCCGGGCCGGGTCGATCCCGACATTGGTGAACAGCTCCGGACCGTAAGCCTGCGTTCGCAGGCTGTTGAGAACAATGTCGATGCCTGATCCGCTGACGGCAACACAGTCGCCCAGGGGCGACGTTCCCGGTCCGAAGGTCTGGTAGGCATCGTGAGCGATGCCGGTCACGGTGACCGTCAGGTCCACGGGTGCGCCGGATAGTGGGCACATCTTGCCACCGATCCGCAGGCCGAGCGTGGCGCCCAATCCGGCATCAAGACAAGTCGCCACGGCGATGGGATCCCACAAGGGCCCGAGGGCCACCGAGGTCATCTGACGTTCCAGAGCGCGTTGCAGCATCCATGTGGAATCGCCCGGTGCGCCGCCACCGGCGTTGTCCGACTTGTCAGCCATGACAATGGGACCGGATGGCGCAGTGGCGACGCGCTCATAGGCCTCATCGATGGACATGAAGCCGGAGTCGAGGGTGCCCCGCATCGCAGCCACGTCTGAAGCAAGGGACAGGGCCAGCTCGCGGCCGTGATCCGGCCTGTTGTCTGTGACCACGAGGACCCGAGTGCCGAGATCTTTGACATCACCCCAAGGAAAGCCGTGACCAAGCGAGACCGAGAGCACACCATCGTTGCCTTCCAGGGCACTCAGTCGGTCAACCAGGCTGCGCGCCGGTTCCCTGGTTGTGTGAATCATGTCGAGGATGCCTGTGTCGGCCAACGACATGACCGGGCGGATGTCGCCCCGGGCGGTGGCCGTGAGGAGGTCCAGCAGTTCGACTGCCCTATCATAGAAATCGGTGTGCGGGTATTCCTTGAAGGCGACGATCACGTCGGCGGCCTCGATCATGGCCGGGGTGAAATGGCAATGAAGATCGAGTTCCGCGCCGAGAGCCACATCCGGGCCCACGATGGTCCGTGCGCGGGCCAGCATGTCGCCTTCGCAGTCGTCGTAGCCGTCGGCGATCATGGCGCCATGCATCGAAAAGGCGACGATATCGACTGGCATGGCTGCCTTCAGCTCGTCGAGAATGTGGTCGCGTAGGGTTTCGTAGGCCTGTCGTGTTGTGACGCCGGCGGGCTCCGCAAAGGTGCAGAGCCCTTCGACCAGTTCGTGGTTGCCGGAGGCGGTGAGCTGGCGCGCGGCATAAAGCGGGGCGCCGGAGAAGGTCGGGGAGTCGGGATGGGTGCCGGAAGGAAAGTACTCGGTCTGCCGGAAACCGCGCTCGCCGGTTGGGAAGGGAGCGAAGGTGTTGGTTTCGGTGCCGAGACCGGCTGCAAAGATCCGCATGAACGCTGCTTCCCCGTTTGGTCTAATTCCGAGCTCCGATGGCCTATGAAGGGGCCATGCCCTGTGGGAGGCTGGACCATGAGCCTGAAGCGAGCAAGAAGTCATGCATGACGTGGTGCCTGACGAACACCGGGGCGATGTCTGGCCCGCCGCCGAGCCTGGAAGGGACCGCGTGCTCTACGGCCATGTTGCCGTCACGCCGGATCAGCCGGTCGAGGCCCGGAGCCTGCAGACCTTTGCGCTGACCTACACCTGTGGCCGTTTCGGTATGGATGGCGGCGGCGGGCTCAAGATCGTCTTCCGCTTCACCGGAGACTGGGGGCTGCTGCAGGGCGACGAACCCGATGCGATCAACTACGTCAGCGCGACCAACAGCCGCGGCCATCCGATGCGGGTGTCCTATGACGATGTGGGCCACACGCGCCCCTGGTATCAGGCTCTGCGGATTCTGATGCCGGTCGGTCATCTGGACGAAGGTGACACGATCACCGTGCTTCTGGGCGACACCAGCCAGGGCTCGCCCGGGATGGCCGTGCAGTCATGCGCCGAGCAGGACTTCCGCTTTACCACCCTGGTCGATGTCGCGGCCACCAACCTCTACATCCCGGTGACGGAGAGCCCGGTGGTCCCGATTGTCGCTGGAGAGCCTGAGCACTGGCATGCTGTCCTGCCGACCCTGCGCCGGCCCGGTGAGCCGTTCCGTCTCGGCCTGCGCGCCGAGGACAGGTGGGGCAACCCGACTCCGCTGGCCCGGGCCGACCTCATGCTCAAGGCTGATATGACAGTCGACGGCCTGCCCGGGCAACTGACCTACGGGCCCGGTGAGGATGCGCGGGTTCTCGATGATCTGCGGGTCGATGACCAGGGCGTACTGCGGATTACGGTCGAGGATGGTGCCGGACGGGAACTCGCTGTCTCGAATCCCTTGATCATCCGTGAGAATGCCTGCGCTGGTTGGTGGGCCGACCTGCACGGCCAGAGTGGTGAATCGGTGGGGATCAACACCGCGCGTCACTACTTCGGCTTCTCGCGTGATGTGGCTTTCCTGGATGCCTGCGGCCACCAGGCCAACGACTTCCAGATCAACAACACCTTCTGGACGCACCTCAACAGTTTGACGGCCGAATTCAACGACGAAGGACGTTTTATCACTTATCCCGGCTATGAGTGGTCGGCGAACACGCATCTGGGCGGCGACCGGAATGTCTACTTCCGAACCGAGGGGCGGCAGATTCACCGCTCATCACACGCCCTGCTGCCGGATCGATCCGATATTGACACCGATGCCAACGATGCGTCGGCGCTTTTTGAGGCCCTGAAGGATGAAGATGCTGTTGTCTTTGCCCATATCGGCGGGCGCTGGGCCGATTTGACCCGGGGCCATGACGGCAGGACCGAGACCGCGATGGAGATCCATTCGGCCTGGGGTACCTTCGAATGGCTGATGGAGGATGCCTTCGACCTGGGACTCCGCGTAGGCGTCGTCGCCAACAGCGACGGCCACAAAGGACGGCCTGGTGCCAGCCATCCCGGCGCGTCGGAGTTTGTGGCCTATGGCGGGCTGACCTGCCTTCTGGCCTCGGATTTGACCCGTGATGCGCTGTTTTTTTGCCTGCGCAAGCGTCGGCATTTCGCGACGACCGGAAGCAGGATGCATCTCGACCTGAATGTCACCGCTGCATCGGATATGACGGTGTGGGATCGGGATCCTGCCGTGTTTGACGATGCCGTGTCGGTTGATGCGGTCACGGTGGAGATGGGCGACATCGTTTCGGTTCAGAGTGATGCGGTGTCACTTCGGTTCGCGGTCGAGGCGGGCGTTCCGATCGAGAAGGTCGAGGTGCGCAACGGCAAGGACACGGTGGCGTGCCTCCGGCCTTACACTGTGGACGAGGTTGGATCTCGGATTCGCGTGTTGCTGAGTGGCGCGGAACGGCGGGGCAAGGGATCGCGCTCACGCTGGAACGGAACAGCCCGGTTGGACGGTGCGACGATCCGGGCCTTTGCGCCGGTCAGCGCCTGGAATCCGGAGCTTCCGTGCGAACAGGTCGATGCCACCACGGCATTTTTCCGTTCACGGACGGCAGGCAACATGATGGGCTTTGACCTCACCGTCGATGAGACGTCCGGCGCCATGCTTTACCTCGACACCGGATATGGCGAGGTCACTGTGGCCCTGAGCGATATCGGTCATCAGGAGACGGTGTTCGAACAGGGCGGCCTGGCACGAAAGGTTCGTGTTCTGCGTGCGCCGGATGAGAACCCGCATCGCGCCATGAGAGGAGAGATTGAGGTGCCGATCAAGACCGGTCGCGACAATCCGATCTGGATCTGCGTGACAACCGAGGACGGCCATCAAGCCTGGAGCAGTCCGGTCTACGTTGTTCCCTGACGGGTTCGCGCGACCTCGCGCAATCGTGGGCTTCGAGCGCATGACCCCCGTGTTACAGATCGATCAACAAACGGAGAGAACACAGCCATGGCCGACGAGACGAACGGACCCAACAGCGAACAGATCGATTACTGGAACGGTGATGCCGGTGACAAGTGGGTTGATGCCCAGGAGAGGCTCGACCCTGTGCTCGAAGGCATGGGGCTTCTCGGCATGGATCAGGGTGGCGTGAATCCCGGCGAGCGTGTGATCGACATCGGCTGTGGCTGTGGCGCAACCTCGCTGGAACTGGCGCGTCGTGTCGGTCCCATGGGCTCTGTACTCGGTGTTGATATCTCATCGCCCATGCTGCGGCGTGCGGCCGAACGGGCCGCAGCCGAGTCGCTGGGCCATGCCGTCTTCGCCAACGCCGATGCTTCGAGCTACCAGTTTGAGGAGGGGGCGGCCGATCTGGTGTTCTCCCGCTTCGGCGTGATGTTCTTTCGCAACTCCGACGAGGCTTTCACCAACATCCGTCGCGGCATGAGACCGGGCGGTCGATTGTGTTTCGTATGCTGGCAGCCGCTCATCAAGAACGCCTGGGTAACGTTGCCGCGCGACATCGCCCTGCGGCACGTTCCGCCGCCCGAGCCGCCTAATCCCGATGATCCCGGTCCGTTTGCCTTTGCCGATCCTGCCAAGGTGGAGGGCATTCTGGGCCGTGCCGGGTTCAGCGACGCTGCCATGACACCCTATGACACAACCATGTACCACTTGGGCTCGGTCGAAGAGGTCACCCACTTCATGATCTACTTCGGCCCGGCCTCACGGCTTCTGGAAGAGGCCGATAACGACGTGAAAACAACGGTGGAGGCCGAGGTCAGGGCCGAGATTGCGGCGCGTCACGACGGTGAGGGCGTTGCTTTCCCCGCTGCCGTCTGGGTTGCCACGGCGACGACGTAAATCTCAAGCCTGTGCGGCGAGGGTGTCGAAGGCGTCGCCGATCAGCAGATAGGGGTCGCTCTCGGACGGCGTGAAACCGAGTTTGACGTAGACTGCGGCGGCATCATCGTTGGTACGGTCGACATCGAGCTTGAGGAACGCACCACCCATCTCGCGGGCCATGGCCGCGAGATGGGTCAGCAGGCGGCGTGCGTGGCCCTGGCCGCGCTCCTGTTCGGACACAAAGACATCTAGGGCGTAGATGCCGCGGCGCCAGAGCCAGGTCGAGTAGATCGGATACCAACTGACCATGGCAACGGGGATGCTGTCGCGCTCAAGCAGTTCAGCGCGAAAACCTGGGTCGGGTTCAGCCATATCGCTTTGGATGACATCGAGGTCCGTGGCGATGAGATCGCGGGCGCTGACATGTTCCTCGAGCGAGTCGACAAAGGCACGCACCACGGCGGCATCGTCGGGAGTGGCAGTACGAAATGTGAGGTCGGACATGTCTGTGTCTTACTGTTCCGTCAGTTTGAATTCAATGCGCCGGTTGCGCTGCCGGGCATTGTTGTCGTCGCCTTCGACGATGGGATGGTACTCGCCAAAACCTGTGGCCGCCAAGCGTCCTGGTAGCACGCCCTGGCCGATCATGTAACGCACAACCGCTGTGGCCCGCGCGGTGGAGAGCTCCCAGTTGCTGGGAAATGCCGCCGTGGCGATGGGAACCGAATCCGTATGCCCATCGACGCGTAGAATCCATGCGACATCGGAGGGGATCTCGGCCGTGAGTTCGATGATGAGCTCGGCGATCTTGTCGAGCTCGCGCTTGCCTTCGTTGGAAATGTCTGCACTGCCGCTTTCGAACAGAAGCTCCGATTGCAGGACAAAGCGGTCTCCGACGATCTTGATACCGTCGCGGTCGCCCAGCACGTCGACGAGGCGAGCAAAGAACTCACTGCGGAACCGTGAAAGTTCCTGAACCTTGGCCGCAAGAGCGGCATTCAGGCGCGACCCGAGATCGGCGATCTGGACCTGATCGGCCTCAGCCTGTGCTTCTGCCGCCTCCAAGAGGTCGTTCAGGGCGGCGATCTGATCCCGCAGCGCGTTGAGCTGCTGGTTGAGCAGGCCAATCTGATTGAGGCGGCGATCGGCATCCGATTGTGCTTCGTCCCGTTCCTCTTCGGTCAGGGTAACCAGCACGGCGAGTTCGGACAGGCGAATCTCCCGTTCCTCGACTTCCTGCTGGGCCAGGAACGTTCGTTCGGTCTCGTCGGACAACTCTGATGCCAGTTCCGTGCCGCGATCACGCTCTGCACTGAGATCAAGCAGCAGTGCATCGATGCGTGCCTGGCGGTCCTCGAGTTCCGCTGTGGCCTCGGCCTCGCGTTGTGCAGCCTCATCGAGGCGGTCCTCGGCTTCCTCAAGCAGCAGAACCATGCGGCCGACCTCGGCTTCAAGGTTCTCTCTGACATTGTTCAGGGCGTCGATGTCGCGCTGCAGGCTGGCCAGTTCGGCCAGCTTGAGTGACAACGTGTCTTTGGTGACGGTGACATCCTCGAGGGCCCGATCGAGGTCGGACTGGAGAAGGTCAAGGCGGGCCTGAGCCTCATCCAGCGCCGCCCCGGTCTGGGAAGCGTAGTCTTCGGTGGCCGAGAGCCGCGCGATCAGGCCATCCCGTTCGCTGCTGAGAATCGCCAGCGCTTGCTCGGTGTCGTCGCGGGCGGCGTTGACCCGCTGTAGATCGGCCGACAGTTGCGCGATCTCCAGCCGCAGCTCGACATTGCCGTCACGTTCCAGAGCCAGCATGTCGGCCAGCTCGGCGACCCGGTCTTCGAGACGCGCGAGGGCTTCGTCTCGGCCCGAGAGTGTGATGCCCTGAAAGAACTGGGCCAGCATGAAAACAACGAGAGCAAAGATGAGCACGACCAGAAGCGTCGAAAGGGCATCGACGAACCCTGCCCATGTGTCGGCACCGGAGGCGGGCCGCCGAGTGCGAGCGGCCATGATCTACTGCCCGCTATCCGCCTGGCGCGTGGCGGCTATGGTGCGAGCCAGGAGCTTGATCTCGGCACGGATCTCATCGGCGAGCTGACCACGACCGGAAACGGTTTCTTCGAGCAGGCGTGTCATGACGACATCGAGATTACGCAGGTGTGTCCGGCTTGCTTCGTCCAGACCACCGGACCCCTGTGCTGTCGCCAACCGTTCGATGACGGGTTTGAGATCGGATTGGCCTTCGACAAGCTTGATCAGGAGTTGCTGTTCGGCATGCATCTGATCGGTGAGTGTGGCCAATCGGTCAGCCAGGGCGGAAAGCTGCTGATCGGCGCCTACCCGGCTCTCTTCGCCGCGCGCCATCGTGCGCTGCAGGCGGTCTAGGCTGTCGGCGGTCTGTTCGAGCAGTGCGCTGACATAGGCCGGAACCGATTGTTCGCCTTCGTAAGACAGCGAGCTGCCGGACTGCAGGCGCGTGACCGACGACAACCATTCCTCCAGCTCGTTGTAGAACCGGTTCTGAGCCTGACTGGACTGGAGATCCAGGAATCCCAGGACTAGCGAGCCGGCAAGGCCAAAGAGAGAAGAGCTGAAGGCGGTTCCCATGCCAGCAAGCGGCGCGGAAAGGCCGTCCTTCAGGGTGTCAAAGAGGGTCACGACGTCCTGGCCGGCGCCGACATTGAGGCCGTCGAGTGTGCCGCTGACCGCTCCGATGGTCTTGATCAGACCCCAGAATGTGCCGAGCAGGCCCAGGAATATGAGAAGGCCGATTAGGTAGCGCGAGATATCGCGGGATTCGTCGAGCCGGGAACCGATGCTGTCGAGCAGGGACCGTGTCGACGCTGTGGACAGGCGTAGCTGGCTCTGAGCCTGGCGCTCGCCCAGCATGGCGGCCATCGGCGCCAGAAGCCGAGGCGGGTCCTGCACGGAAGCGCCCGGCATGGCGTTCCGAAATCTCTCGATCCAGGACACCTCGCGGTAGAGAAGCTGGACCTGGCGGAAGATGTAGAGAATGCCCAGAAGCAGGACGCCGAGGATGAGGCCATTCAGGGCCGGATTGGCGCGGAAGGCTTCCAGAAGGGTTCCGAGAAGGACGGCAATGACCACGGCCACGACGACCAGAAAGAACGCCATCCGCAGAAGATAAGGATGCGGGCGGGTCATCGAGTTGGCCTGATGGTGTTATCCGACAACGGCGACTTAACGATCGACCAGAACAATGTCGATCCGGTCCATCGGTCCTTCTTCAGCCTTGTCGCCCAGCGCTCTAACGTCGATGCGGGTGGAGCGCACGTTGTTCTCTATCAGATAGGCGCGTACCGCCAGGGCACGTGACAGGGCAAGGCGACGTGAGTCACTCGCCGAGGTTCCTTCGCTCGACGCAAAGGCTCGGAGCTGAACCCGTTGGTCGGGATTGGCATCGAGCTGTCCTGCGAGGCCCTGCAGCAGGGCCCTGTCGGCATCGCTCAACGCATCACTTTCGGTCTCGAACAGAATCTGCAGGTCGTCGCTGGTGCTTGCGGCGTTGATGGAGGTCACCACGGCCACATCCGTACCGTCCATCGTGAGATCGGGCTCGGGCACTTCAATCGCTTCGGGATCGACGGGTTCGCTCAGCAGGTCCTCGATTTCGTCGAAGGCGCTGACGGTGTCCGCGGGTTCGGGGGTAGACGTTGCCGCAGCCACCGCAACGGCCTCCGGTTCGATCAGGAGTTCGCTTTTGGGGGTGGCTTCCATGATCTCTGCCGCCATCTCCGGCTCGGGTTCAGGCGCGGTGACGGTTTCTGTGGTCACGATGTTGAAGGGTTCGAGTTCGGCGTCGGGGTCGATCATGATTTCCGACACTACCTCAGCTTCCGAATTCTGCTCCGGAAGAGCCGGCATTTCGAAATCGTTCGACGATGTTGTGGCCAGCTGCTCAAGCAGGAGAACGGATTCTGAACTCATGGCGCTACCGTCAGGTGCGGGCAGCAGCAACACGCTGTCTTCCGATACCGCGCCGGGCATGCTCACCGTCGAGTTGTAGACCCCTGTAGACGAGAGTGTGGTGACGTTACCGAAAAGGTCGAGCGAGGTCTCGTCGAGCGGCGGGCCTAGAGAATCGAGGACGTCCAGGTTGACCTCGACCTCGGGCTGTAAACTCTGCGCATGCGCCGGCAGACCATAAACGGCGAGGCCGGCAGCCAGTAGGGCGACCGCAGGGAGGGTCCGCGTGTTCAAAGCGATGTGGCGAAGGTTCATGGCGTTGTCACCAGGCTCCATCGGGTTAGCTGCGCCAGTTTTGCGCACCATAGACAACGCTGGCCATGCAAACAACGTGCCTTGACCGGAAACCGGACAGGATCAGCGTCCGGCGAGCGCCTTGTGCAACTGACTGTGAATGTGTGGATTCGCAGCCAAAACGGCTCCGTTCTTGAGGTCGAACTCGCTGCCGCTGGTATCGGTGACATAGGCACCGGCTTCGCGCGCCAGCAGGATTCCGGCGGCGACATCCCAGGGTTTCAGTCCTTCTTCCCAGAATCCGTCGAAACGACCGGCCGCAACATAGGCAAGGTCGAGCGCGGCCGAGCCCATGCGCCGCAGATCGCGCGTATGGCGCATCACATGGCCCATCTGCTCCAGAAGGCGCGTCTGGTCGATCACCTCTTCGCTGGCGGAGCGGCCGTGCGCGATCAGGCAGTCGGCCAGCCGTTCACGACGGCTGACACGCAGGCGGCGCTGGTTGACATAAGCGCCTTCGCCTTTCTCACCCCAGAACAGCTCGTCGCGAAGGGGATCGAAGACGATGCCGGCCTCCAGTTCTCCATCCTGCTCGACGCCGATGGAGATGCAGACCTGCGGGACCGAGTGGATGAAGTTCAGCGTCCCGTCGAGTGGATCGATGATCCAGCGCGAACGGCCGTCCTTGGCCGGCACCGGCTTGGACTCCTCGGTCAGGAAGCCGAATCCGGGGCGGGCCTTGGCCAGCTCTTCCTTCAGGGTTCTTTCGGCCTTGAGGTCGGCGGCGGTGACGAAGTCATTAGTGCCCTTGCGCGAAACCTGAAGGTTCTCGACTTCGTTGAAGTCGCGCAGGAGCGTGCGGGCTGCCTTGTCGGCAGCCGCGGCCATAACGGTGATGAGCGGTGAACGACGGGACAAGGCTGTGATCAGTCCTTGGCGCGTTCGCGATAGGTCGCATCTTCGGTGTTCACCACTATCCTTGTGCCGGTCTCGATATGTGGCGGCACCATGACCCTGAGTCCGTTGTCGAGCGTGGCGGGCTTGTAGGACGACGCAGCGGTCTGGCCTTTCACCACGGCCTCGGTTTCTTCGACCGTGAGCACCACCGTTTCCGGCAGAGCCACGCCGAGAGCCTCTTCCTCATAGGACTGGACCGTCACCATCATGCCGTCCTGCATGAAGGCGGCCTTGTCGCCGATCATGTCGCGGCTGATCTGGATCTGCTCGAAGGTCTCGGTGTCCATGAAGGTGAAGTTGTCGTCGTCGGCGAAAAGGAACTGGTACTCCTTGTCCCACAGCCGCACGCGCTCGACCGTCTCGGACGAACGGAAGCGTTCGTTCAGCTTGGCGCCGTCGCGAATGTCCTTCAGTTCGACCTGAAGGTAGGCGCCGCCCTTGCCGGGTTGGGTGTGCTGGATTTTGGTGGCGACCAGGAGGCGGTCCTTGTGTTCAATGACCATGCCGGGCCGGATCGCGTTGCCGTCGATCTTCATGCGCGTAACCTGAGATTGCGGGGTTGTCTGAGGGCGCGGAAGCTATCAGTGGCCGGTGATCTTGGCAACGGCAGCGGCGATCTCCGCAAGCGATGCGGAATCGGACCACAATTCGTAGTTCAGAGCCACGAAATCGGCGCCGGCTTCAGCGGCGGCCACAGCTTGCTGCACCGATTGGCAGCCCAGCGCGACACAGGGTGGTTCCATCATCATCTGCCACCAGGTCAGGCACGCCTGAGCGTCTGGTGAGGGCGGCCCGAACGCGACGTAATCGGCCCCGGCCTCACCTGCGATCATGGCGTCGTGCCGCGATGATCCACAGCCCGCACCCACGATTCTGTCGTCCGGCAGAGAGGCGCGGCCTGCTTCGACCGAACCCTCGATGTGAGCGCCGTCGGCTTCGACGTCGAGAACAAGATAATCGTGTCCTAGAAGGACAAAGGCGACGTCACGGCTCTGGGCGATAGGGCCGAGTGCCTTTGTGGTCTGACGCCACACGTCATCGCTCTGGTCGTTCAGGGCGAGCATGAAACAGGCGACATCGTGGGCGTCGAGGGCGGTTGCCAGTTCAGCAGTGAATGACTCGAGCGCCACCTGCGGCGGTGAGACGAGGTAGAGGCGGCAGGCCGCCTCCTGATCGCCGGGGGACAGGGCTCAGGCCTTTCCCTGGTAGATCTTGATGATGCGGTCGAGCATGGCGTGGGCATCTTCCGGTTGACGTTGGAAGGTGTTGCGCCCGATGATCGAGCCCGACGCGCCACCGGCTGCGATCTCACCTATCTCGGCGAACACGCCATCGAGGTCCTTGGCGGCACCGCCCGAGAAGACCACGATCCGACGGCCGTTGAATGCCGACTGCATGACGTGTTCGATCCGCGCCTTGAGCGTGGAGATGTCGATGCCTTCGCTCTCGTAGACCTTTTTGGCCTCGGCCTGTTCGATGAAGTCTGTCGGTGGCTTCACCTTGATGATGTTGGCGCCGAGCTGTGCGGCCATATGCGCGGCATAAGCGGTGATGTCGACGGCGGTCTCGCCGTCCTTCGAGAGTGTGCCGCCGCGCGGATAGGACCAGACCACCGTCGCAATGCCGCAGGATTTCGCCTCCAGCGACATCTCGCGAACCTCTTCGATCATCTCGAACTGGTACTCGGAGCCGGGATAGATCGTGAAGCCGATGGCCGAACAGCCAAGACGCAGGGCGTCCTGAACCGAAGCGGTGATCGCCTGGTCTTTCTCTGTCGCGAGGCTGTTGGAGTTGTTGGCCTTGAGGATCAACGGCATGGCACCGGAGAAGGTGTCGGCACCGGCCTCAAGGAAACCGAGCGGCGCGGCATAGGCGTTCAGCCCGGCATCGATGGCAAGCTGGAAGTGATAGTGCGGATCATAGGCCGGCGCGTTCTTGGCGAAGCTGCGGGCAGGACCATGCTCCCAACCCTGATCGACCGGCAGGATGACCATGCGACCGGAACCACCCAGGCGGCCGTGCATCAGAATGCGCGCCAGGTTGGCTTTCACGCCCGGCGGTTCGCCCTCGTACCAGGAGAGGATCTGTTTGACGCGTCGCGTGATTTTCATGGCACCAGGGCTCCCCGCATGGACGGATTGAAGTGTGGGGCTTGCTTAGCTTGATCGCGGATGCCGATCAATTGGCGGCGGCGTTGCGCAGCTGGTCTTCGAGGCTTTGATCCACAGGGCCCTGAAGGCAGGCCGGGCGGTTCTGATGAAACCGTGCGCCTACGGATTCTGCCATTTCTGCGATGCGGCGAGTTGTGTCCGGAGGCCCCGTCATATGGACATCCTTCCAGCCCAGACGCAGCGCCAGCATGGCTTGTCCCGCACTATCACCGCAGTCGATCAGGGCGTGGACGCAGCCGTCGCCCAGGCCTGCCTGGCGCATCATTTCCAGCAGGTAGGCCGGCCCGTAGCGGCCACTGGCATCGGGTTCGGTGACCAGTAGAACAGCGACATCGAGGCGCGCCGCGATCTCTGTGACAGCCCGGGCTTCTGCAGCGTCACGGACCGTCACGGGGTGCCACGGGGTCGCGGAGCGTTTTTCCGAAATGGGGTCGTGCGCCAAAGCTGTCGATCCACAGGTTGATGAGACGGTCAGCAAGTGTGGACCAGTCGCCTGACGGGTTCTACGTGGTCATACCCGGATCACGCATGATCCTGTAGCGTTGGGGCCTCCTGATTTTCTGGTCGCGCCATGACACACTTCCTGACGTCACGACATGACATCACGCTCAATCTGGTGCGCGACGTAGCCTGGCGTGGCGAAGCCCTGGCCGTCGCGGACGTGACCCTCGACGACATCGACAAACAGCGTGAGGCCTTCCTGGCCTTTGTTCGCTGTGACTCCGACGCGCGGGTCTACGGGGTCAATCAGGGGCAGGGTGAGATGATTGCCGAGGCCATGGATGAGGCCGACCGTGAACGGTTGGCCCGGCTCAAGCCATTGGCAGCCGCCGTGCCGTTCGGTGAACCTTATCCCGAGCGGGTGGTGCGGGCGATGGTGCTGGCCCGATTCGCGAACCTGTTGGAAGGGCATGGCACGGGTTCCGTGCGGCTGGTCCAGGCGCTGGCGGCCATGCTTAACGAGGGGCCGTTGCCGAAGGTGCCGCAGAAAGGCCAGGGCGGTCCTGGTGAGATTCTGGTGCTTTACACGCTGTTCGCCGATCTTGCGCAATCGCTCGA
>CEUN01076285.1_pt1 | contig 53116 bp, 46 predicted proteins | sample 361501 | NCBI WGS metagenome assembly CEUN01 (sample SAMEA2622801, study PRJEB7988) | marine metagenome | biome: marine biome (ENVO:00000447); feature: marine epipelagic mixed layer (ENVO:xxxxxxxxx); material: "saline water (ENVO:00002010), including plankton (ENVO:xxxxxxxx)" | depth 120 m | reverse complement strand
GTACGCGACTGCTGCCTCGTCACCGATGGTGGCGGAGCGATTGTTATTACTACGCCGGAGCGAGCAAAAGACCTAAAACAGGAGCCGGTCTATATTCTTGGTACTGGCGAGGCAATCACCCACGCAATGATCAGCCAGATGCCCGATCTGACAACTTCAGGTGCCGCCATCTCTGGACCACTAGCCTTCGAACAGGCCGGCGTCACGCCAGCGGACATCGACGTGTTGGCGCTTTATGACGCCTTCACGATCAATGTCATCCTATTCCTCGAAGATCTAGGTTACTGCGAGAAAGGTGAAGGTGGCGCCTTCGTCTCGGGCGGCAGTATCGCGCCTGGTGGCGAGCTCGCTGTCAACACGTCGGGCGGTGGTCTTTCTTATTGCCACCCAGGCATGTACGGCCTCCTTGTGCTAATAGAGGCTGCACGCCAGATCCAAGGTGTATGCGGTGACCGGCAGCAGGATAATGTCAAACTGACCCTGGCTCATGGCAACGGCGGAGTGTTATCAAGCCAGTGCACAGTCATTCTAGGCAGCGAGGATACGCTCTAGACGTTTTCGGCTAAAACCTGACCTGCAAGGTAAAGCGAGCCACAAATCAGTATGCGGCTGGGCTCGTTAGTTGTTCCGAGGATAGCGGCGATCGCCGCGCCGACATCTTCCGCGGCCCCGGCCGTAATGCCAAGACTTTTAGCCGCATCCACCACCTTCTCGGCAGAGAAATTGGCTTCTTCTCCAGGAATAGTAACTGCGTGAAGATAGCGTACGCGTTTTGCTAGTGGCCGCAGAAAGTCAACCGGTTTTTTGCTGTCAAGCATCCCAAAAATAAGGTGCAGTGGCGCAGTGCCCCAATCTGCCACAACTGCTGCTAAGGCCTCACCTGCGGCCGCATTATGTCCACCATCGAGCCAGAGTTCCCAACCGCTCGGCAAGTTATCAACGAGCGGCCCCGAAACCAACCGCTGCATTCGCGCTGGCCAATCAACCTTCTGCAAGCCATGTTCAATCGCATTGTCCGAAACATGGAAGCCGTCTAGCCTGTCAATACAGGCGATTGCTAATCCAGCATTAGCGACCTGATGCGATCCGGGCAGTGCTGGTAAAGGAAAGTGTCGCGATTCATCGAAGACCATCTGGCCGCCTTCTTGCCGCACATGCCATTCAACACCCATGCGATGGAGTGATGCCCCCCGCCTCATCGCTTCACCCTCAATCACTCGCAGCGGCGTGGGAGATTGATCGCCAATGACAGACATTACGCCAGCTTTCTGAATAGCCGCCTTCTCGCTCGCAATCTCGGCTAATGTGTCCCCGAGGAACTGCATATGATCCATCGAGACCGGCGTAATCGCCGTCAGCGCCGGCTGAGGCACCACCGTGGTAGCGTCAAAACGCCCACCCAGCCCACACTCAAGTAGGGCGATATCTGCTTTTGTATCCGCGAAAGCTTTAAAGGCCGCCGCCGTCGTGATCTCGAAATAAGTAATGGCATCGCCCCCATTTGCCCGCTCGCAATCTTCGAGTAAATTGCAGAGATCAAGATCCGAAATGAGCTCTCCCCCAACCCGAATGCGCTCGTTGAAACGAACAAGATGTGGCGAAACATAGACATGCACGCGATAACCAGCGAACTCCAGCATGGCCCGCATAAAGGCGATACTCGAACCCTTACCATTGGTGCCCGCTACATGAACCACCGGCGGTAGTTTTTCGTGCGGCCTGCCAAGACGTTCCAAAAGTTTCAGGATACGACCTAAAGAAAGATCAATCTTCTTGGGGTGGAGACGCAATAAGCGCTCCAGAATAGCATCGCTCCTCGCCACCTCAGTGCTCCGCGCCTAAGCGCCCGATGCCAGCAGCATCGATCCCGTCTCGTTGGTCTCAGCTCGCGGATAACGTAACAGACCAACAACGCGAGCCAAAGTTTTACGCAGCTCGGGGCGCATCGCGACAATATCAACCATCCCATGCTCCAGGAGATATTCAGCGGTCTGAAAATCTTCAGGTAGTGTTTCGCGAACGGTCTGCTCAATGACACGGGCACCAGCAAAACCGATCATTGCTCTAGGCTCCGTGATATGAACATCACCCAACATTGCGAAGCTTGCGGACACACCACCCGTCGTCGGATCAGTCAACAATACGATATAGGGCAGACCGGCTTCCTTTACCATCTGCACCGCAATTACGGTACGCGGCATCTGCATCAAAGACAAAGCCCCTTCCTGCATCCGCGCACCGCCAGATGCAGTAATCGCAATCAGCGGAGAATTGCGTTCGACTGCCAATTCCGAAGCCGACACCAAGGCTTCCCCAACAGCTAAGCCCATTGAGCCGCCCATAAATGCGAAATTGAGACCAGCAATCACTACATCGACTTCATCTAGCTTTCCATATGCTACAATTGCGGCATCACGTTCCCCTGTCTTACTGCGTGCCTCCTTGAGCCGCTCGGTATATTTCTTGTCATCCCGGAACTTGAGTGGGTCGCCAGCAACATCCGGTACCGCAATGCGGGTATATTTGCCTTCATCAAACAGCATATTAAGTCGATCCACCAATGGGATTCGCATATGATGGCCGCAGTTCTGGCAGACGTGAAGGTTGGCTTCAAGGTCCCGATGGAAAATCATATAGTCGCAACTACCGCACTTTGTCCAAAGGTTATCAGGCACATCTCTGCGCTTCACCAAGGCCCTAATTTTCGGCCGAACAAAGTTCGTGAGCCAACTCATTTTCCTCGCACTCCGTTCGCTAGCTCACGGACAAAATCGAGCACATGCTGCGCCGTTTCAGGCTGAGGCACGCCTTTCTCATCAAGCCCATCCAAAACGCGGTCAACAATGGCAGAACCAACGACAGCTGCGTCAGCGTTACGCGAAATGCTCGCCGCCGCCTCCGGCGTTTTGATTCCGAATCCAACCACAATGGGTAAATCAGTATGGGATTTTAGATAGGCCACAGCCTCTCGCGTAGCTTGCTCCGGCACCGATGCAGTCCCCGTAATGCCCAAAATGGAAATATAATATATGAAACCACTCGCGTTTTGCAGCACCTTTGGCAGACGGGCCTCATCTGTCGTCGGTGTCGCCAAACGAATCCAACGGATACCCGCCTCGATCGCTGGCAAGCAAAGTTCCGCGTCCTCTTCCGGCGGTAAATCAACCATTATCAGGCCGTCAATCCCAGCCTCCTTCGCATCACGAAGAAATGCCTCAACTCCATAAATATAGATTGGGTTGTAATATCCCATAAGAATTACTGGCGTGTCATCGTCCTTTGAACGGAATGCTCGGACTAATGACAGCGTACTATTTAACGACGCTCCGTTTGCCAACGCGCGCAGCGAGGATGCTTGAACCGAAGGTCCATCTGCCATTGGGTCGGAAAATGGCATACCCAGCTCGATAAAGTCTGCGCCCGCCGCCGGAAGACCTAGGACAATTTCGAGTGAAACAGCTTTGTTTGGATCGCCAGCGGTTACGAAAGTAACAAGACCACCCCGGCCCTCTGTCTTAAGAGCAGCAAAGCGCCGCTCGATTCGGCCACGTTCCTGCTCGCTGCTCATATATTTTGCCCCAAGGCTTCAGCAACGGTGAATATATCTTTGTCGCCACGGCCGCACATGTTCATGCATATCAAATGATCCTTCGGCAAGGTGCCCGCGATGAGTCCTACATGCGCTAGGGCATGCGATGGCTCAAGAGCCGGAATAATACCCTCCAAACGCGAGCAGAGCTGAAACGCTTCAAGCGCTTGCGTATCCGTCGAAGAAACGTACTGAACCCGATCTGTTTCTTTAAGCCAAGAATGCTCAGGCCCAATTCCTGGATAGTCCAACCCAGCGGAAATTGAATGTGCTTCCTCAATTTGACCATCTTTATCCATCAATAGATAAGTCCGGTTGCCATGTAAAACGCCCGGTGAACCACCGGTTAAGGACGCCGCATGTTCACCAGTATCAAGACCTTTTCCAGCTGCTTCCACCCCCAACATTTGTACCGACGAATCATCAAGAAATGGGTAGAACAGGCCGATCGCATTTGACCCTCCACCAATGCAAGCAATGAGGGTGTCCGGCAGGCGACCTTCAGCTTCCTGCATTTGTTCGCGAACCTCATTACCGATAACCGACTGAAAATCCCGCACCATAGCAGGATAGGGATGCGGTCCAGCCGCCGTCCCAATAATGTAATAGGTGTCTTCCACATTGGCTACCCAATCACGCAATGCCTCGTTCATCGCATCTTTTAAAGAATTTGATCCACTTTCAACTGGCACAATATCAGCGCCGAGCAGTTTCATTCGAAACACGTTTGGCTTTTGCCGTTCAATATCCTTAGCCCCCATGTAGACCACACAAGGCAAATCAAAGAGCGCACAAACCGTGGCCGTCGCAACCCCGTGCTGACCGGCACCAGTTTCAGCGATAATACGCTTCTTACCCATCCGACGAGCCAGAAGAATTTGGCCAATCGTATTGTTAATTTTATGCGCCCCTGTATGGTTTAGCTCATCACGCTTGAAATAGATCTTTGCCCCGCCAAAATGTGCGGTTAGACGCTCGGCCAAGTAGAGCGGGCTCGGGCGGCCAACATAATGCTTTAGATAACGTTCCATCTCTACGTGATATGCCGCATCGTCCCGCGCTTCTTTGTATGCCTTTTCGACTTCGAGAATAAGTGGCATCAAAGTTTCGGCGACATAGCGACCGCCAAAAATACCAAAATGACCTTCGTCGTCCGGGCCACTCCGATAGGTGTTCGTTTGCTGGTTTGCGGTCATGAGACGTTCGCCACTTTCCTGTAGTGGTTCAAATTAAAATGCGGTCTTAAACCACGAAACCGCGCAAGTCCAACAAGTGCCGCAAATTTAATTGATTTCAGAGACAGCGCGCAAAAATTCGGTAATTTTCTCCACCTTTTTGCGTCCAGGAATATCTTCAACACCGGAAGAAATATCTACAATACGGGCACCTGACAATTCGACGGCCGTTGCTACATTTTCCTTGGTAAGGCCACCCGCTAACATCCAAGGCAAAGGCCAGGTACATTCTGAAAGAATGCGCCAATCGAAACTAATAGCGTTACCACCAGGTAACGCCTCTTTCATACCTTTGGGTGGCTTTGCATCGAACATCAATGCATCGGCGATCCGCACATATGCTTCGGCACGCACCAGGTCTTCAGGCTCTGATACCTTAATAACCTTCATAACTCGTTTACCGGTGCGTGCCTTCAGATCCCGCACTCGGTCAGGCGTCTCATCGCCGTGTAACTGCAACATATCCAGTTTGACAACCAGTAAGGTTTTATCAATTTGGTCATTCTCAGGATCGACGAACAGTCCAACTTTTTCAACACGCTCCGGCACGACCGTGGCCAGAGCCATCGCTTCGCCAGGACTTAGAGAACGTGGCGATGGCTCATAAAAAACTAAACCCACATGACTAGCCCCACCGGCAATCGCTGCTCGCATCGCTTCCGGGTCATTTATACCGCATATTTTCGCGGTCACCGCCATCGCCCAAACTCAAACTTGTTGCCACCAGGCCCAAAATGGGACCCAACACAAAGTACGCCCTGATGATAGCAAATAATTTGAAAAAGCGAACTTTATTCTGCCATTTCACCTGCAATTCGAAAGGCCGCCTCGACAGGGTCATCCGCCTGCGTAATTGGGCGCCCAATCACAAGATAGGTCGCGCCGGCATCTAGGGCCTGCCGCGGTGTTGTAATCCGTTTCTGGTCGTCCTTTGAGGCCCAGGACGGGCGAATACCCGGCACTATCCGCACAAAACTCTTGCCGCAAGTATCTCTCACAGCTTCAGATTCTGCCGGAGAACATACCACCCCATCCAGTCCCGCGTCCTTCGTCAATCGTGCAAGTCTCAAGACCTGTTCATCGGCTGGCCCGCGTTGGCCCACCATTTGCAGATCTAAGGTATCCATGCTGGTCAGGACAGTGACCCCTACAACAATTGGTTTCGCGACACCATAGCGTTCCGCTCCCTCTGCCGCAGCTTCACCCGCGGCACGCATCATATCGACCCCCCCGGACGCGTGGACATTGATGATCGAGGCTCCAGTAGCAACGGCGGCACTTACCGCGCCTGCGACGGTATTTGGAATATCATGGAATTTAAGGTCTAGAAAAACTCTCAGACCGCTATCAACAATAACACGCACAGCATCCGGTCCATTTGCCGCAAAAAACTCGAGCCCGAGTTTAAAACCACCAACATGCCCCGAAAGCCGTCTGGCGAGCCCCCTCGCCTCATTCTGATCGGTGAGGTCAAGTGCCACAAAGATATGATCAGATGGTTTCATTTACCAAATGCCTATTATTAAATGCTCAAGGTTATTAATCGCCATTTCTAATCCGTTCCAGTTCTCCGACGGCAAACGCCAGATGGTAGAGCGATGATGCTGGGTAGGAGCCATAAAAATTTTCCCCGCCTTGCCGGATATGCTCACGCCAAGAACCAGGTACCTCACTTAAATGATATTTGAAAAGGTTATCGATACCGTCCGTTATCCGCACCTGCGCTAAATCATCACCCATATGTTCTAACCGGGCAACATGCGCTTTTAGGGCCTCAGTCTGTGGCCATAGGCGCCGATCATCACATCGCACTTCGCCTCGTGCAGTCAATTCGTCGTACAGACCTCCTGTCTTCGGATCGTATCCATATGCCAAAACAAAATCATATAGTGTACCTGCAAGAGCCGCTACCGAAGGGTTCTTAGCCGCTTTACCATAACGATGCAGTAGCCAAACCCATTCCATTTGATGCCCCGGCTCCACGAGCTCACCCAAATAACCTGGCGCAGGTTCAAGGGTATCCGTGAAGTATTCACGCAACGTATTATCGACGATAAACTTCGAGCGCGTCAGCTCGTATAAGCGTTCTGCCCACTGAAGGAATCTTTCATCACCGGTCGCTTCAAAAAGTGCTAATATCGCCTCGAAAAGATGCATGTGCGGGTTTTGACGCCTTGGTCCTTCATGGATGCTTCCATCAGATGAGACTATCTCAGTATAACCGCCAGCCGGATGTGTCCGCTCCGCCTCCAAATAACCCAATGTATCAATTGCCACTGCTAATGCATCTTCGCGACCGGTGGCTCGGTAAAAAACTGCGCCCGCAAATACTGCAAAGGCTTGATCGTAAAGATCGCGCGAATTGTCCAATGGAGCACCTTCACGCGTCACACGGTGGCGCCATCCCCCCGCCGGGTGTCGGTATTTTTTTTGCATAAACTCAAACGCCGATAGCGCCGATTCGGATGCGCCATCAATTGAAGCCGAAAATATCGAATAAGTGTAAATCTGCCGCGCTTGGACTAGCAACCGCTTTCCATCGTGGGTTATCGGGGTGAAATCAAAATTCAGGCGCTCGTGAAAACTCTGGTTCGGCCAGTCAAAGCCCTTCTCTAACCAAACCGGCAGGACATCCGCCACAAACCAATCGCGGAAGCGTTCGACAGAATGCATCATCTTCGCCCTAATCTGTCGCCGCCGGTACAAAGGCCCCGGATGATGCAGCTTCTCGCTTTTGGGTTTTTAAAGCTTCCAATTTGCGTTTAAGGTCGGCAATTTTGCGTTCGTCCTCTCGCATAAGGCGTTCAGCACGCCTTGCGCGCCCGCGTGTCTTACTCCCATTCACCCAGACAATACAGGCACCGGAAAAGAAACCCAATCCGAATACTGCAATGGCGAAAAGAAATAATGGCATGACGACTTCACCAGGAAACGGCCAAAATTTAAGAGGTACCGAGTCTAGATTGGACGTCGTGAAGTTGACGGACAGGACCATTAGTCCCCCGGCAACCAACCAGTAGATTAACGAGCCGATTTTTTTCATCTAGCTCCCTACAGATCAAGAAGCTTTTCCGTTGATCAGGTCTCGTAACTGTTTTCCTGTTTTGAAAAACGGAACGGCCTTGCGATCTACTTCTACTGCTGCTCCGGTCCGAGGATTGCGACCTGTTCGAGCGTCCCTATACTTCACCGAAAACGCCCCAAAACCTCTCAATTCAACACGGTCTCCACGCTCCAGTACGGACGTAATTTCTTCAAAAACAGCAGAAACAATCCGTTCGACATCACGTTGGTAGAGGTGTGGATTGAGTTCAGCCAAACGTTGGATCAATTGTGACTTCGTCATGCTTATCTTCCCCTGTGACCCGCGGCTAACACGGCTCTTTAATGACCCTATTATTTTTTAACAAGCCCGCAAGATTGCAAAAGCGTGCCAGAGGTGAGGATGCCCGTCAAGAAGCAACCCCATTAACCGAATGAGGTTTTAACCATATTAGCAAAACACGCAAATGAGAAAGGAGTAGCCAATCTGCTACTCCTTCTCCATGGGCTACATTACCTAACTATATTTATGCATCGTCAGAAGGCGTCTCTATTTTGTTAGCGTCTTCGGTGGCCTCCGCGGCAGCGTCTTCAGATACGTCTTCGGCGTCATCGGTATTACTACCTGCTTCCTCTTGCTTGGTACGCAATGCCGCACCAAGAATATCTCCGAGCGATGCTCCCGCGTCGGAACTGCCGTAATCAGCCATCGCCTGCTTCTCTTCCGCAACCTCGCGAGCTTTGATTGACAGGCTCACTTTCCGGGTCGATTTATCAATCGACGTCACTTTTGCATCGACTTTTTCACCAACCGCAAATCGATCCGGACGCTGTTCAGAGCGATCACGCGACAGGTCAGACTTACGGATGAAACCTTTCACGCCATCGGCGATCACCACTTCAATACCACCACTTGTAACTTCCGAAACCGTGCAAGTAATGACCGCACCCCGGGTAACATTCAACATCCCGGATTCGAACGGATCACCCGTCAATTGCTTGATCCCAAGGCTAATACGTTCTTTCTCGACGTCTATATCAAGCACTTTAACCTTGACCATCTCTCCTTTCTTATAAGCTTCAATGGCTTCTTCGCCCGGTTTCTCCCAATCGATATCAGACATATGCACCATGCCGTCGATTTCACCCGGCAATCCAATGAACAAACCAAATTCTGTTATATTCTTGACTTCACCTTCCATCTCGGAATCGATTGGGTGTTGGTCTAGGAACGCATCCCATGGATTAGCCATAGTCTGCTTGAGACCGAGGCTGATCCGGCGCTTCTGTGGATCTGTGTCGAGAACAATCACCTCAACTTCCTGACTTGTAGAAACAATTTTTCCAGGATGAACGTTCTTTTTTGTCCAACTCATCTCTGAAACATGGACAAGGCCTTCAACACCCGGCTCGAGTTCAACAAAAGCGCCATAGTCGGTGATGTTAGTCACACGGCCGGTAAAACGGACCTCCAACGGATACTTAGCTTCCACACCCTCCCACGGGTCAGCTTCGAGCTGCTTCATCCCGAGGCTAATACGCTGAGTCTCGCGGTTAAAGCGGATGACCTGAACGTCAATCGTCTGACCTATCTGCAGCGCTTCCGAAGGATGATTGATACGGCGCCACGCGATATCGGTCACGTGCAGCAAACCATCAACACCACCAAGGTCAATGAACGCACCATAATCGGTGATGTTCTTCACAACACCATTAAGGGTTTGTCCTTCCTTGAGCCCAGCGATGAGTTCAGTTCGCTGTTCCGCACGGCTTTCTTCCAAAACAGCTCGTCGCGACACGACAATATTACCACGCGAACGGTCCATTTTGAGAATCTGGAAGGGCTGGGGTGTCCCCATTAACGGGGTAACATCACGAACTGGACGGATGTCGACTTGACTACCAGGCAAGAAAGCTACGGCGCCTTGCAGGTCCACTGTGAAGCCACCCTTGACCCGGCCAAAAATAACACCGTTGACGCGTTCCGTCTTCTCAAAGGCCTTCTCCAATTGCGTCCAAGCTTCTTCTCGGCGCGCTTTTTCGCGCGAGAGGACGGCTTCGCCGTTTTTATTCTCCATGCGTTCAAGAAAAACTTCAACGGTATCTCCAACAGCAATCTCTGCCTTTTGCCCTGGCGGGGCAAATTCTTTAAGAAGAACCCGGCCTTCAGATTTAAGGCCGACGTCAATTAGAGCAAAGTCGCTATCTAGAGAGATGACCCGTCCCTCCATCACTTGGCCAACGAGATCGTTCTCCGACCCCATAGTTTCTTCCAGAAGAGCGGCAAAACTTTCCTTCTCGACACCTGGCTGTTCTGACATATTAGTTTCAATCCTTCGTTTTATGTTTCTATTCTGGCCAACCGGTTGTCTCCGGCGGTCTTTGTGAAAACGCTACGCCGCCAGTTGAGAGTACACCCTCGCCTCACGCCGCTATTGCTTCGTTCTGCAAACTATCGACGCCCACATTTCTCAACTTCTGCTAAGGCAGCCGCAAAGGTTTTGTCGGCATTGAGCCCGGACGTATCCAATATGAAAGCGTCGTCCGCCGGTTTCAGCGGTGCAACAGATCGGTTTGAATCACGATCGTCACGATCTACCATATCTTGCAAAACGCGAGAATATATACTGGCCTCTCCTCGTTCTAGCAACTCTTTATGGCGTCGCTCGGCACGCACTTCTACGCTAGCCACTAAGTATAATTTAACCTCCGCATCCGGGCAGACGACGGTACCTATGTCGCGACCGTCCAAAACCGCACCGACCTCACCACCTGGCGGGTTCTCTGCAAAATGTCTTTGAAACAATAGCAAGGCATTCCGAACTTCATTCATTTGAGCCACCTTAGACGCCGCAAAAGCGGCTTCATCACCGGATAAATCACAATCAAATAAAGTGGTAGGGTCAAGAGCGTGGGCGATCGAGAGCGCTGCCCGTTCATCCTTCAAATCGCTACCTTGGCGGATAATCTCGTACCCCACCGCCCGATAAATTTTACCTGTATCCAAATGGGCAAAGCTAAGGTGGGCAGCCAATCGTTTAGCAAGTGTGCCTTTTCCAGACGCGGACGGACCGTCAATTGCAATTATCATAAAATCTCTCGTGAAATATCTGCACCAATGCTGTTCATCAATTCGACGAAGCCGGGAAAACTAGTATCTATCGGCCCAGCATCATCAACGGTCACGGGCGCGTCAGTTGCAACACCCATCGCCAGGAAACTCATGGCTGTCCTATGGTCGTGATGCACCTCGACCCTACCACCACCGGCCACCGATCCACTTTGGCCCTGGATAATCAAATCATTGCCCACGATTTCCACAGAAACGCCATTCGCAACAAGGCCACCGGCAATCGACGTCAACCGGTCACTTTCCTTTACCCTCAGCTCCGAAAGTCCGCACATTCGTGTCTCACCGACCGCAAACGCCGCCGCTACCGATAGGATTTGATACTCGTCAATCATTGAGGGTGCGCGTTCAGCTGGGACCGTAACACCCCTCAAGCCACTCGCCCGCACTATCAAATCAGCCACCAACTCGCCCGCTACCTCGCGAGTGTTCCGTTGCTCGATCTCTGCACCCATTTCGAGGAGCGTTTTCAGAAGGCCACTACGATGCGGGTTGAGCCCAATCCCCGGCAATGTGATTTCAGACCCGGGCACGAGCAGCGCCCCCACCAAAGGGAAGGCCGCGGAGCTAAAATCACGCGGAACGACGACATCCGCGGCCCTCAATTCGGGCTGCCCCACCAACGTCACACGGCGAGCGCCTCTCTCATTCGTCTCCATCCGAACCTTCGCACCAAAATGCCGCATCATCCGCTCGGTATGATCGCGGGTCGGCTCCGGTTCAATGACACTTGTTTCGCCCGGCGCGCTGAGACCCGCTAGCAATACAGCCGATTTTACCTGGGCCGATGGCATTGGAAGAGAATATTCGATCGGCATAGGTTCCGAAGCCCCAATTACCACAAGTGGCAGCCGGCCACCATCGCGCGCATGAATACGAGCACCCATCTCTCGTAGCGGCCTCGACACACGCTCCATCGGACGTGACCGCAACGATGCGTCACCTGTCAGAAAAGCGGTCATGTCGTGACTCGCCAAAACACCCATCATTAAACGTGCACCCGTCCCCGCATTCCCCACATTGATCACGTCTTCGGGTTCGGCCAAACCGCTCACACCCACTCCGGTCACCAACCAGTCCCCATTATCCGAACGCGCAGCCAGCACACCCATAGAGCGCACGGCAGCAGCCGTTGCCAAAATATCTTCCCCCTCTAGCAAACCTTCAATGCGTGTTGTCCCAATCGCTAGGGCACCCAACAACAAGGCACGGTGTGAAATTGATTTATCACCCGGGATCAAAGCTTCACCGCTTAATTTTTCCACATTTCGAGACTTCGCTTCCAACACTTTCGGGGGCCTTTTTTTCAGTAAATCAATGAGTAAATTATCAACTCTGTGGTCTGTACCACGAGACGCCAATTCCAAACAATGCCGATCGGTTGGTGATAGCGTGGCGCAAGGCAGCGAATTTTGCTTTTGACACACGCCGGCGAACGTGGCAATTGGCCGCCCTATTTCAAGGTCCACTGTAAGGAGGACGCACGTGGCCAAATCGGAGTGGGGTAAGAAACGGACTTGTCAAAATTGTGGGGCAAAGTATTACGACCTACAAAAAGAGCCGCCAACCTGTCCAAAATGCGATACGGTGTTCCAAGTTGAGCCACCGGCTCGTGCACGAAGAGGACGAGCGGCCGCATCAACATCAAAAGCAATCCCAGCTGCGGCTGCGGCTGCGGTCAATAATAATTCGGAAGTAGATGTCGACGATGTTGAGGACGATGTCCTCGATGAAACAGACGACACCATCCCGGAAGATACGAGTGACCTGGTTGGCGATGACGATGACGACGTCGGCGCGGTAATTGATACTGGCGAATCCAATCTCGACTGAAATTAAAACGGCTGAGTTTTGGCTTGCAACACAAATCAAACTAGCAAAGAGTTGAGTCTGCTCACCTCGAAATTGATTTTTTATTTCGTGGTAAGAAGGATATGAGCGAAAAAATTTTGCAGTTCCTACTGAAACAAGCCCATGAGACGCCGTTCCTTGTTCTTGATCTCGACTTAGTGGTTGATCGTTATCGTGAGATCAAAGATGCTCTGCCAGACGTCGTTATCCATTATGCCGTAAAGGCAAATCCGGCCGACGAAATCATCGCTGCGCTTGCAGACAAAGGTTCCAATTTCGACATCGCCAGTATCACAGAAATGGAAGCTTGTGCGAGACTGGGTATCAGCGCTGACCGAATGTCCTATGGACACTCAATTAAGAAAGAATCTGACATCGCAAAAGCACATGCGGCGGGTATCGATCTTTTTGCATTTGATAGCGCCGCGGAATTAGAAAAATTGGCACGCGCCGCGCCAGGCAGCCGCATCTGCTGCCGTCTGGCGGCGAATTGTGAGGGCTCAGATTGGCCACTTTCAAAAAAATTTGGTTGCGAGCCCGAAATTGCCGAGGATTTGCTCGCCCGCTCCAAAAACTATGGCCTGCGGCCCCACGGTATTTCTTTCCATGTCGGATCGCAGCAGAAAGACCCTAAACAATGGGATGCAGCGATTGCAGAAGCCGCCTCACTCTTCCACGCGCTCGAACGAAAAGGCGTGCAACTGGAATTGGTTAATCTTGGCGGCGGCCTGCCGGCACACTATCTCCAGCACGTGCCGACGACGGCGCGCTATGGCGAAGCCATAATGGCATCAATGCGAAAGCATTTCGGCAACGCGATGCCGAAGATAATTATAGAGCCCGGCCGCGGATTAGTTGGTGACGCAGGTGTTATCCAAACCGAGGTAGTATTGATCGCCGACCGGCACAACGGCAAAGCGACCCGTTGGATCTACCTCGATATTGGCAAGTTCGGAGGTCTGCCAGAGACTATTGGCGAGGCCATAAAATACCGCATAACCACGCCATACGACGGTGGTGAAACTGAACCAAGTATTCTGGCGGGTCCAACTTGCGAAGAACTTGATGTACTCTACGAACAAACACCTTATCCGCTGCCAAAGGACTTGCAAGTTGGAGATCGAATTGAAATCCGAAGTGCCGGCGCTTACACTTGGTCCTATGCTTCCATCTGCTTCAATGGCATTCCGCCGCTCAAGCAATACGTCATTTAGGCCTCCACACGCTAACAATGCGAATTTTCCACTTGAGTTTCCGGCACACGTCGAGGATATAGAGGTCTTGGCGGTAAAGTCCGTCGGGGGGCTCGGGGCTGTAGCTCAGTTGGGAGAGCGCTACAATGGCATTGTAGAGGTCAGGGGTTCGATTCCCCTCAGCTCCACCAGTTTCAAAAAGGGTTAGCAACAAAGGCTAGCTCTTTGTTGCGTATTACGCGCTGCGCAGGCTAAACCGGCACATCGCCTTGCACGGTCGTACGGTGCATATGGCGGGTGTAGTTTCTATCATCGTAGGGCTGTGCAAAGTGCATTGTACAGCGATTATCCCAAAATACCACATCGCCCACTGTCCATTTGTGGCGATATATGAATGCTTCAGATGTGCAGTGCATGTAGAGCTCATCGAGAAGGTCGGCACTGCCCCGGGCATCCATATCAATCACATATTTAAGTATCTTACCACCAAGGTAGAGGGCCTTGCGACCAGTCTCCGGATGACTTCGAACTATCGGATGCCTACTTCCCGGCAACTGGTCCCTTTGTTCATCACTTAGACTGAAGTTTTTGTGGCTATGATTATAGATGTGCATACCCTGAAGACCGTTGAGCCGTTTTTTCATATCAGGCAATAAGGCTTCGTAGGCAGCGGTCATGTCACAGAACAACGTGTCGCCACTGCCATCCGCCGGGATTTCCTTTGCATAGAGGAAGGAACCTAACGCAGGCTTTAGCTCATAAGATTGATCAGTATGCCAATAACGACCCGCATCCGGTAACCCAACAAATTTTCCATCCTTCGTCTTGTTCGAGACCAATAAGATTTCCGGAAACCCATCAAGAAGCTGATCCTGCAATACATGGATAGCAAGTGGTCCAAAACGGCGCGAAAAGGCAATTTGCTGTGCTGGTGTTAACTTCTGGTCACGGATAACGATTACCCCATGAGCTAGATGCGCAGCCTTAATTGCGTCAAATTGCGCGTTATTACCGTGGTCGCGCAGGTCAGCGCCGATTACTTCAGCGAAAAAATTGGTAGGCGAGAGAGGGTTCACCTGAATTTGCTTTTTGGGCATAATATTGCCTTCCCTATATCTACTGCATCTTACCACATCACATAACTCCAGTGGCAAGATCGTAAACAAAGCGCTAAATACAGGTATTCCGTTCTCCAGCCAGCGCTCTATATTGGGTCTCGTTATGGAAGAAATTGCAGCAATCACCCCGACCGATCAGACGGTCCCGATTCAGGAAGCCCACAAGTTCGACACAACCGCGCTGGAAAGTTACATGCGCGATCATGTCGACGGCTTCACGCCATCGCTTGAACTGAGCCAGTTCCGCGGCGGCATGTCCAACCCGACCTTCATGGTCACCGACGGGGCTGAAAAGCGTTACGTCCTGCGAAAGAAACCGCCGGGTGAACTTCTCCCCTCTGCCCATGCCGTCGATCGCGAGTTCAAAATCATCACAGCTTTATACGGCTCGGGCGTGCCCGTCTCCAAGCCTTATGCCCTATGCGAAGATGAGAGCATTGTTGGGCAGATGTTCTACATCATGGAATTCCAAGATGGTCGCGTCTTCCGGGGTGTCGATTTACCAGAGTTGAGCGCACCAGAACGAGCCGAGATTTATGATAACATGGCCGACGTCCTCGCTGCGCTGCACGAAGTCGATTATACCGATGTAGGCCTTGCAGACTTCGGCCGATCCGGTGGCTATTGCGAACGACAGGTCCGGCGCTGGTCGCAACAATACGAGGCCAGTAAAACCGAGGATCTACCAGTAATGGATAAGCTGATGGCTTGGCTACCGGAAAATATGCCGGACGACAGCTTGACTTGCCTCGCACATGGCGACTACCGGCTCGAGAATATGATTTTCGCACATGGCAGTGCAGATATTTTAGCTGTCGTCGATTGGGAACTTGGTACTTTGGGCAATCCGTATTCCGATCTCGCTTATAATTGCCTGCCGTACTATGCACCAGACCCACGCCGCGGCAACCTGATCGAAAATAATCCCGTAACCTCAGGCATTCCAAGCGAAGAAAACTACGTCGCCCGCTACTGCAAGGCGCGGGGCTTATCCGAAATTCCGAACTGGAATTTCTATCTCGTGCTATCGCTGTTCCGCCTCGCGGCCATTGTCCAAGGCGTCTACTACCGCGGCCTGCAGGGCAACACCCCCACCAAGGATGCGCTCGCGCTCGGCAGCCAATGCCTAGACCGCGCAACAGTGGCCTGGGAGCTCGTGCAGAAGGGCGGTAAATAGCGACAAACTTTCACGCATCCACTTTTCTGAAAACAGACACCTAATGTGAGGAAAGAGATTATGCGGTTGATGGACAAAGTAGCGATCGTCACTGGGGCAGCATCGGGTATGGGGGCTGCCACAGCAAAACTATTTGCGGCGGAAGGTGCGAAAGTCGTTATCACAGACATATTGGAGGAAGAAGGCAAAGGTTTAGCTGACGAAATTGGCGGCGAGGCACATTTTCGCAAGCTTGACGTCACCAGCGAAGTGGATTGGGATGCGCTCGTCGTTGAAACCCTCTCAATTTATGGACGGATCGACGTCCTTATCAACAACGCTGGCGTAAGCGGTAGCCACCCAGACGTGCTAAACACCGATACTTGGGATGAGCAAATGAATATCAATGCGCGCGGCGTCTTCTTGGGCATGCGTGCTGTAATTCCAAAAATGCGGGACGCAGGCGGCGGCTCGATTGTCAATATTTCTTCGATTTCCGGTCTGACCGGCCAAAAATTCGTTCATATGGGGTATAACGCGGCGAAGGGTGCGGTGCGTCTTGCGAGCAAAGCCGCTTCGGTGCAATTTGCACGCGATAATATACGGGTGAACTCAGTGCATCCAGGTCTCATGCCGGCGATGCGAACGTCTATGATGAGTGCCGATCCGGAAGTGCGCCGCAAAATGATCAACGCTGTACCGATGGGACGGGAAGGTCGTGTCGAGGAGGTGGCCCATGCCAACCTCTTTTTGGCCAGTGATGACGCGTCGTATATTACTGGGATTGAAGTCCCCGTCGACGGCGGATTCGTCGCACAGTAAACAGGAAAACCTATAACGGCCTTTAGACTGTCTCGACCGTATCTTTTTTTGCGGCTGTTGCGGCGCCAGCGGCTTTCCTCAACGCATTCATTTCATCTTGAATGATCCGTTGTAGCATTCTTCCGTCGCTTGAGTGCAAAACAAAGCGTGCCCCCAGCTTTATAGCCTTCGTTGACGTTGCAATCGTCTGTTGGTGAACCATAACTGGGATATGGCGGGCTTCGCAGCGTTTAATAATGTCTTCAACCACACGCAGGTATTTTTTGTTTGTGTAGTCATCCGGTATGCCAAGCGAGGTCGACATATCGTTAGGTCCTATAAACACCGCATCGATACCGCCAACGTCAAGAATACCATCCAGACTCCTGTAAGCCGGTTCGGATTCAATGCCAATTATTACGAAGGATTCCTTGCGGCGGTTCTGCAAATATTTCCTAGTTTCCGTGCTCGGCAACACATTCTCTTCTACAGCACGGCGCAGGTATTCGCCCTTAAGCGGGTGCCACTTTACAGTCGCAACACAAGATTGCACCTCCTCGACGGTCTCGCAGTATGGCACTAAGACACCCGCCGTTCCCGCGTCGAGCGCCATGGCCACCCATTCGGATTTCGGTATTGGGATCCGGACGATCGGTGTAATGTCCGCGCGGCGCAGCATACCAGTAAGTTGCTGTATTTCAGTCCGGTCCCGTGAGCCATGCTCGGAATCGATGATGGCGTAATCAATTGTACTGCCCGACAAAACTTGCTCAAATCGGGTCGAGGCCATTTGCGACAACATGCAGCCGAAAACATGACCGCCGGATTTAAGGGTGCGCCGAAGTTTATTTGCATTCATTAGGTTCTCTCCGTGTACCAATCTCAGGTGATATTCTTCCAACAGTAAAGATGCAAAACAAAAACGTCGAACCGGAAGCGTTGAACCCCTCTAAACCAGGGTGGCAGCGCAATTGAAAGTATCTCTAATTCGGCCCAGGTCCGATTAAAATCGAAACCAAAACTTTACGGTGCCTTTTAGCCGCATTTTCAAAGGCAAACCGATAGCGGCACTACCCCCATTTCACCTAACGCCAAGTGCAGACAAAACAATAACAGAAAGGCCGTAGATCAGGCCCCTCTTTAGCAGTAAATTGTCACTCTTTATGAAATTCAATGACCAGTCGCCCCCGTGTGCCACCAGCTTCGAGGCGGCGGTGGGTTTCACTTGCCTCTGTCGGCGAGTAGGTGTCAGCGACACGGAGCGTTACAATGCCTGCCTCCGCCTGCCGGCGAAGTTTGTCGAGTTTCTCATACTCCCCATCGTAGTTCCGCACCGCAGTCGCCGTGAACGAGATATCGCGTTGCGGCTCACCGATGAACCATCGCACAGCAGTAAAGGACCCGCCATCCTTAACTGCCGGAATGGCTTTCTCGTTTAGGACCGCGCCATCCGCCAATCCGTCTACACCATCAGGAAATCGGTCACGTATCCGGTCTGCCACATCATCGCCACGCGCGACCACTATATCCGCACCGAGCGATTCGACCAGCATACGATCCTTCTCGGCAGCGTCGGCAATCACAATCAAACCGTCTGCCTTTGCGAGTTGGATGACGTATCCACCATATGCACCCGCCGCCCCGGTCACAGCCAAAATTTGACCCGACTCTAAGTTCAAAAGATCAAGTGACTGCCGGGCTGTTAGGCCGTTCATCGGCAAGGTGCAGGCCTCAACATGGGTCGCGCCCGCAGGCGCCGGAACGACCGCTCGGGCCTCGAGAACAATCTGTTCACGGTAGGCGCCGTGTTGAGCTTTTGGACATACCATAGCCATCACCCGGTCGCCCACCTTAACGCCGGTCTCGACACCCTCACCGACCTCGTCAACAATACCTGCGGCATCCATACCCGGAATATAGGGCGGTGGGTCAGTTTTTTGCTGATCCACCCGCGATCCATTACGAGCCATCGTGTCAGTTGGGTTCACCGCGGCGGCAAAAACCTTGAGGCGGACCTGCCCTTGCCCCGCCCGCGACTCTGGCACTTCTAAGACTTCAAGAACCTCCGGCCCTCCATGGGTCATCAAACCAACCGCCTGCATAAGCATTCCCTTTTTCAAATGTATTTTGGTGCCCATATCGTAAACTGGCATGAAACAACCGAGGGACAATATCGTGAGCGCGGAGCAAAATAGAAAAATCGTCGAAGACGCAGTCGCCAAGTGGCGGGCTGGCAATCCAGACGCTTTTTATAAAATTCTCGATGAAAACGTGCAATGGACCGTCATCGGGTCAACCGAAGTTTCCGGCACATATACCAGCCGTCAGGCCTTTATCGACGGCGCGGTTCGAAAAATCGGAAACCGCGTAGACGGACAGGTAACACCGGAAATTGTCGATATTGTCTCAGAGGGCGATCGCCTTGTCTTTCGGTGGGATGGCAGCGGTAAAATGGCCGATGGTACACCATACCATAACCGTTATAGCTGGGCGATGACATTCAAGAGCGGCAAGGTTGTAGAGGGCACAGCTTATTTGGATACAGCGTTAGTCAACACATTGATGGCGCTGCCTAGCCCCTGAAAGAATTGCCCTTCTGTTAGCAGGAAAAAGAGCGCCCTGGAAAGGCCTTTTTAGAAGGGCTCCTTCGTCAACTTATCAGCAAGTAGCGGTTACTACTATGTTCAGTATTTGCGTCTTATCTCCTGTACCGGCATCCCGGTCGAGCTCCAACCGTTCTTTCTTTTAAGCAATGCCGAATATCTGTCTTTAAGCGGTTTTAGCAAAACAATTAACGTTTAGGGGGGCCCAATCGGGCAAGGATTCTTCGTTCCTTACCCGATTGATTGCCTTAAAGACACCCGCGTTTAAATAAGTTATCGTCTAATTCGCTTTAACGGATTTAATAAAATCTAATCGACATCCTTACCACGTGGCGTCCAGTTCTGTTGGGCGCGTAATTCGAGCCGGGCGATCTGCTGGCGATGCACCTCATCCGGTCCATCAGCGAAGCGAAGGGCACGCGCACGAGCCCACATATAGGCCAATGGAAATTCCTGGCTCATGGCGCCGCCGCCATGCAACTGCATCGCGTTGTCGATGATATTCAGGGCCATATTGGGTGCGGCAACCTTAATCATTGCAATTTCTTGACGCGCCGCCTTGTTACCCACCGTATCCATCATGTAAGCCGCTTTCAGAACAAGCAAACGATGCATTTCGATGTCAATCCGTGCCTGCGCGATGCGCTCTTGGGTAACGCCGCGTTCTGCCAAAGTCTTGCCCCAGGTTGTGCGCTCCGTCGCCCGTTTGCACATCAGTTCAAGTGCCCGTTCTGCAACTCCTATCAAGCGCATGCAGTGATGGATGCGTCCTGGGCCAAGGCGACCTTGCGCGATCTCAAAGCCGCGGCCTTCGCCGAGTAGCATATTCGAAGCCGGGACACGAACGTCCTTGAACTCGACTTCACCATGGCCGTGCGGCGCATCGTCATAACCCATAACGGTTAGCATCCGGTGTACAGTAATACCCGGCGTGTCCCGGGGTATGAGGATCATCGATTGCTGTTTATACGGCTCAGCATTTGGGTCGTTCTTCGCCATGAATATAATGATTTTACAGCGCGGATCACCGATGCCGGACGTCCACCACTTGCGGCCGTTGATAATGTATTCGTCACCATTGCGCTCGATACGCGACTCGATGTTCATCGCGTCGGAGGAAGCCACCGCCGGTTCCGTCATCGCAAAGGCGGACCGAATTTTGCCGTCAAGCAACGGTTCAAGCCACTCCTTCTTTTGCTCTGCCGTACCGTAACGCTCGATCGTTTCCATATTACCAGTATCCGGGGCCGAGCAATTGAAGACTTCTCCCGCAAAATGGACTTTGCCCATAATCTCGCAAAGCGGGGTATATTCCATATTGGTAAGGCCGGCTCCGCGCTCACTATCGGGCAGAAACATATTCCATAAGCCGGCTGATTTTGCCTTTTCTTTTAACTCTTCCAAAATCGGAGGGTGTTCCCAACGCGATTCGCCTTCGTCGAGTTGTTGGTAATAAAGCTCTTCATTTGGATAGATATAGGCATCCATAAATTCTTCGATCTCGCGCCGAAGCTTGACGGTGCGTTCCGAATATTCGAAATCCATATTTCATTCTCCCGAGGCCGTAGATATCGACCTTTGTTCAATTTCTTGCAGTACCCTCTAGGCAACTACTGATCGGTAAAATTTGACAGAACCTCTCCGACATTGCCAAATCTCGTACGGATCACGCTGCGCGAACGTCCCGCGGCCGACGACGACCGAATTAACATTTAGCACGGGGGGGCCAATTGGAAATGGATGAAAGGACGTCAAACGAGCCCATCATCGATCCAGAAGAGATCCTCGAGGGAATTAAAACCTGGGTCGACATCGAAACGCCAAGCCATCTGGGGGAGGAAGTTAACAGGCTGGTCGATCTTGTAGAGAAATCGATGCAGGCGCTTGGAACGGAGATCATTCGCGTCCCAGGTCGAGATGGCTACGGCGATATCCTTAAAGCCAAGACCAGCTGGGGGCATCCCGGCGAGGAAAAAGGCATTCTTGTCCTCTCCCACCTCGACACCGTACACCCGATGGGTACCATTAATGACCCACTGCCATGGAAACGGGAAGGCAACCGGATTCAAGGTCCCGGCGTCTACGACATGAAGGCCGGAGCACATATGGCGTATTACGCATTTCAGCACCTCGTGCGCCAAGGTAAATCCTCCAAGCTCCCGATAACCTTCCTCTACGTACCAGAGGAGGAGGTCGGCAGCCCAACATCCCAGGCGATGATCGAAGACGAAGCAAAAAAACACAAATACGTGCTCGTCACAGAGCCGGCCCGGGATGGCAACAAATGCGTGACAGAACGCAAAGGAAGTGGCCGTTTTCAAATTCGCGCTGTCGGGCGCCAGGCTCACAGCGGGCTTCGCCATCAGGACGGCCGTAGCGCCATTCTTGAGATCGCACGCCAGGTCGTGGATATCGAGACAATGACTGATTACGACAAGGGTGTCACTTTAAACGTTGGCGAAATCCAGGGCGGCACAGGCATCAATGTCGTGCCAGGTGAGTGCGTTATCGGTGTCGATCTCCGCATGCCAACGCCGGAGCTCGCCGACGAATATGTCAATAAAATTTTGAACCTCAAATCCTACAATCCGGATGTTGAGTTGGAGATCACCGGCGGCCTTAACCGCCCACCCTACAAGAAAGACGAAGGCATTAGTGCGCTCTATGAACATGCGCGCGGCCTGGCGGCAGAAATTGGCTTCGACTTAAAAGACACAGCGACCGGCGGTGGAAGTGATGGAAATTTCACCGCCGCGCTCAGTATACCAACGCTGGACGGGCTCGGCGCCGATGGGCATGGGGCACATACACTCGACGAAACAATCTACTTCTCGTCAATAGAGCCCATGACTAAGCTCTGGGTACGCCTCTTTGAGACGCTGGAATAAACAGGACACCAGGAGTCCGGTTGACGCGGAGTGTCTCGCACTGATTACCAGTATTGTCCCTAACTTTAGGATGGTAAAATTAAACAGCTTTTGTGAGGTCGAATTAGCAAGCTACCGACGTAGGGTCTCTATCCCAATCCACAACCACGCGTGCGGGTCGCTTCCTGCTTTAATCAAACCATTTCGCTAAAATAGCACATAAGCTTAAAAAGGAGCAGGGTTCATGGGAGAAATGGACGGCAAAGTAGCGGTGGTAACTGGTGGTGCCAGCGGGATCGGAGAGGCTACTGTGCGGCTCTTCATCAAAGAAGGTGCCAGGGTCGTCATCGCCGATATGCAGCAAGAACGAGGCAAGGCATTGGCAAATGAACTGGGCAACATGGCCACTTTCGTGCAAGTCGAAGTCCGCCAAGAACAACAAGTAAAATCCGCGATTGACACCGCCGTGGAAGATTGGGGTCGGCTCGACTGCATCTTCAACAACGCAGGCTTCGGCGGCGTGCTCGGCCCGGTTGAGGATATTCCTGTCGAGGAATTCGACATGAGTTTCGATGTTTTGGTGCGCGGCGTCTTTCTTGGCATGAAGCACGCCATCCCAATCATGAAGAAACAGGGCTCAGGCAGCATTATCAACACTGGCAGTATCGCTGCAGTTACGGCCGGGCGGGGCCCACTAATTTATTCAGTCTGCAAGGCCGCTGTAGTTCAGCTTTCAAAAGTTACCGCCATGTCACTTGGCGCAAATTCCATTCGTGTGAATGCTATCTGCCCTGGCTACATCGCTACGCCACTTTCAACGAACACAGTTGGCCGGCCAGATGAAAAAATTGAGGAGCGTATCCAGGGCATGGAGTACCAGCAGCCAATCCCGCGCGTCGGGCGTCCTGAAGACATCGCAAACATGGCGCTCTACCTCGCCAGTGACCGATCTAGCTTTATCACCGGCCAGGCTATAGTGGTTGACGGAGGTGCGGCGACAGGTGTGTCCTGGGAGAACCAGAAAGACGTTTACAGGGAATACCACCCAATTCGCGTTTACAATCCTGATAGGGAATAAACTGACGTTTCATACCAGCTTCTTTGCAAGGCGGGCCGTGAAGATTAAAGGCGAGGCATCCTCCGACAAGTTCAGGGAGGGGATGCTGGTCACAAATTTCTTTGTTATAGGCCTAAGGAAATATAAGGCTGGTTAAAATCGTATCATTCTGCCGCCCCAGCCAGCACCTCCTTCGGCAACATGGCATGTACACCCTTGTGTTGGTTGACCAACTGAGTGCAATTGATATCGCAGGTAATGGAACAGAGAGAATAGGCATCTGCAGCAGAAAGTGGCGTGCGCTCAGTTATGAATTTGATCATCTCGCGGAGCGCCTGTTTTGCCGCCTCGTCCAAGTCCGGGTTGATGCCTGTGCAAATGTAGTGCGTCAAAGTCTCGGCCCGCGGCATCTTTAGGGTTTCTCCCTTGCGGACATGCATCTCAAACAGACCGTTCATCGACGTCTCGATAGCAGTAATGCAGACCTCCCCATTGCCTTGTGCCGCATGGCCGTCACCGCAGGAAAAAAGGGCACCCTCGTTGAAGACAGGCAAAAACAAAGTGGTGCCCTTGGTCAACTCCTTCAGATCGAGATTGCCGCCGAAATCGCCAGGAATGATAGAAGTAACACTGCCTCGTTCCTTCGGCGGCGCAACGCCCATTACTCCAAAGAAGGGGGCAAGTTCGACTTCTTGGCCCCACGGCATCTTTCCAACATTGCGCCCCTTATCCAGGCCGATATGCATCAGGCGCTCCTCCGGAAAGTCCTCCGGAATCGTGCCTCCGTTCGGCCGGATCGCATTCCAGCCCCAGTCGCAGGCAAGTTCAATATCAAGAATGCGAATTTCCAGAGTGTCGCCCAGTTCAGCGCCGTAGACGTACACCGGTCCCGTCAGGATATGCCCTGGCGTCTGCCGCCGCTCCGTCTTCTCATGAATTTCCCGGTGCTCCGGCAGAACCGAATAACCGGTCTCCGGCGTCACTGCCGGCACGCCCGAAACCGTATTAATCCGAACTTGTTCGCCCGAGTTAATTGCAAGTACCGGTTTTCGCGCTGCGTCAAAGTAACCCCACTGTGCCGTTTCTGGCGACGCTGGCACAACATTTTGTCTAATCGCATTCATGATCGTTCCCGGAGCAGCCATCAGTTAACTTATAATTAATGAGCGAGCGTTTGCAGGCAAGAACCGTATGCGCATAGTCTCAAGAGGCTTTCAAATAGAACGAAACCTGGATCATCGAGGGTGATTACTTCTTACTCGGAAAAATCCATGAGAAGTTGAGCAACAACGGCGCGATCATTGCAATGAACACAGCGAAAGGCATAGATGCACTTCAGCTTCCAAAAAAGAGACCTAAGCCCTTAGCCGCATTACCCCAGACGCCCTATAGGACTAGCCTTTCCACAAATGACTGAACTGCGTCGCCACAACTTTCTCATACGGGACCGGGCGATCAAGCCAACCGAGATCCGTCATGAAATCATTCATGCCAACTACGAATTCCGGAGTCACAGTTGGGTCGTAGAACGGCAAGTCGCGTTCAACCACATCAGCGATCATTGCTGCGTCGCGTCCGGGAAATAGCTTCTCGCCAATCTTGGTGGTAAGGCTCACGTCGGCAACGATGGCTTTTTGGGTCTTTACTAAAGCCCGCACAGCGGCAGCCGCCATCTCCGGTTCGCGTTCGATCAATGCGTCCGTTGTCATCAACGCAGGCTGAGTGTAATTGAACGCCTTCTTCGGCTCATCTCCACGACGAATATCCACCAAGAGTTTTCCCACCCCTTCACGGATTGCTGTCTCTGCCCCCATGCCATTAGCCCAAAATCCATCGATCTTGCCTTCCGATAGGACTTTCGCCGCTTGCACACCAAAAGAGACATCTGGCCCCGTTCCAGGTACCGGCGCGATTTTTACGTTGTCCTTATCGATATCAATGCCCCATTCGGTTAACATGCGACGCAGTCCAAGCTCAACAAATGGTGCGGCCCCGATGCTGAGGCCCTTTACTGCGTCGATATTTCCCCGCTCCGCATCCAAATCAGAGCGGACCACCAGCATCCAATACATGCCTTGTGCCAAAGCCCCCAGTATCTTCGCGCCTTGCCAATTCTTGAAGGCGGCAAGCGGCGCGTGGGCGGCCCCCGCCACGAAATCAATGCCGCCATCGCGCATCACCTCACAAGCCTTATTGACCGGGAATATATGCTCAAGCTCCATATCGATACCCTCGTCCTTGAAGAACTCGAGTTCGACCGCAGCCACGGCAGGAAAGTATGAATTCGTAATGAAGTCGGGAACGGCAATTTTCATGAGACAGGCACCAATTGTGGAAAACGCTCGCACCTCAAGTTGTTTCTAATAACGATTAAAACCAGTCCGCTTTTCAGCGCGCTGGTTCACTGTTACTCATATGGTTACCCTATTGTTTTCAAGGACCAGAAGAAATCCGGGAGCGCCAAATGCCTACACCTTATACGAGCGAACGCCTACCTGGTGGCTTGCGGACGGGCCAGCAATTCCTCGACGCCATTGCCAACGACGGCCGGCGCGTCTTTATCGATGGCGAAGAGGCTAGTGATGTTACTACGCATCCCGCGTTTGCAGAAACGGCGCGCACCATGGCATCGCTATTCGATATTTCATCCGATCCTGCAAACCGAGATTTAATGACCTATACCTCCCCAAAGACTGGTCAGCCCGTCAACCGCATCTGGCAACTGCCAAAATCGGTGGAAGCTTTGCGTCAACGTCGTGGCGCCATAGAGCGCTGGGCCGAAGAGAGCTTTGGTTTCATGGGTCGCACACCGGACCACGTCGCTGGCTTTTTCACTGGCTATGCTGCTGCGCCCGAAGAACTCGCTCGCAATGGCAATGAAAGCTTTGCCAAGAACGCGGTTAAAATTTATGAGTTCCTGCGCGACAATGACGCTTACATCGCCTACACGATAGTCCCGCCACAGATCGACCGCTCGAAACCAGCGCATCAGCAAAACCCATCGGACCTCTATGCTGGCGTGGTCGAGGAACGGGACGACGGCGTCATTATCAAGGGTGCTCAAATGCTGGGCACCGGAGCGGTCTTCGCAGACTACATTCATCTAAGCACCATCCACCCGCTGCGACCTGGAGATGAAAACCACGCAGTCTCTCTGATAACCCCAGCAAATGCCAACGGCGTCAAGATTTATTCCCGGCGCTCTTACGCAGGGTCTGCACCGAGTATTTTCGATTATCCGCTGGCATCCCGTTTCGACGAGACAGATGCCCTGGTTGTCTACGACAATGTATTTGTACCATGGGAAAATATCTTTGTTTACAGGGATACGGAACTCTGTCGAAACCAATGGTTTGAGACGCCAGCACATATCTTTGGCAACAATCAGGCGCAGATCCGCTTCGTCACAAAACTGAAATTCCTGACTGGCCTCGCCAAACGTATAACGGAAATCAACGGCGTTTGGCCAATCCCACCGGTGCAAGGCTCAATTGCTGAGGTCGCAGTGCAGTCGGCGATTTACGAAGGGTTGCTCGAAGCCCAAATCGCAAATGCCAAACCAAACGCAAACGGCATTTATGTGCCCGACCCTCAAACCCACTACGCGGCAATGGTATTACAGTCAAAAATTTACCCCGAACTGCTGAACCTAATCCGCGACCTGGCTGGAGGCGGCATGATCCAGCTCCCGTCTCATGTAGCCGATTTTGAAAACTCAGAAGCGGGCGAGGACATCCGCCGTTATGTACAGTCACCGGACGTGCCGGCCGAGGAACGGGTTAAGCTATTAAAGTTAGCTTGGGACGCAGTCGGCTCCGAATTCGCAGGACGCCACGACCAATATGAAAAATTTTATGCCGGCGCGCCCTTCATCGTTAAGCAGCGTTTCCTCTGGAACTTTGATTTCGAAACACCTGACCGCCTGATCGATAAGGCACTTTCGGGCTACGACATGAAGGGCCGCATAAATTCTTAAGAAGTATAAATGGCGATCAGTCTCTGAAAAAGTGCGCCCTTAATTTGAAAGGCTCTTGGTCTTTGCGACACATAATCCAAATCATAAATCAGGATCAAACCAATTAATGGGAACTGCCCAATGAATGACGCGTTGATTGGAAATTCCAAACCGCTAAGCCAGGAAGCGCATGCCGCTGGACTGGAAGCGTATGGGAAAGCTGGCCAGGTGCGGGAACGCTCAATCGGCAATCGTGGCCCTTTGCGGTTCGACGCAGGCGGTAAACTACACTCGGAGATCCTTGAGGCCTTTCACGCACAGGGCTTCTTCATCTTCGAGGGTGTGATCGACACTGAAGAAATTGCTTCTCTGCGCTGCGACGCAAACGTCATGCTTGAACGCGCACCCGTCAACCGCAACGCAAAGGTCGATGCACAGGGACGCCCGGCGCTTGGTATCAACTATGCCCGCCTGCCCTATCGCTACACAAAGCCGCTAGCTGATCCGTGGGGCGGGACAGACGCGCTCGGCGGTCGTCATCCAACACAAATGATACAGCCAAAACCCACGGGTGATGCTCCAGAGGACGTCGTCTTCATTATGTATTCCATGTGCCAGTCAATGCCCGCCGGCTTGCGTCTTTACGGTCATCCGCAACTCCTGGCAGTTGCTGAATCAATAAATGGCGAGGATTTCGTGCCCTTCAACGATGCGATATTCGTCAAGCAACCAGGTCTTGGTGGTTCCGTATCCTGGCATCAGGATGGCGTTACTCATTGGGAATCGCCCGATTGGGACCCCGGTATTCACGGCTTTAATTTCCAGGTCCAACTCTATCCGGCTACGCTCGGCAATTGCCTATGGGTAGTACCGGGCTCTCACAAGCAGGGCAAGATCGACATTAAGGCGCGAATTGCCGAGAACGGCGGCAGTGAGCAATTGCCAGACGCTGTGCCGCTGGTATGTGAGGCCGGCGATGTCACCATCGTCAACCGCCAGATGCTGCACGGCTCCTTTGCGAACTCATCACCCGACTTGCGAATCTCATTAACGTTCGGATTTCATCGACGAAAGTCGGTCCTTGGTATGAAGGCGGCACTCGCAATGGAGGGTGACAATGTATATTACGACGAACAGCGGGTTTTCGAACGATCTTCAGTTATCCAAGTAGCCATTGACGCCCGTCATCAAGAAAGGCCGACTGAACCCAGGTTCGATTACAAACCTTTCAGCAATATCCAAGATGACTTCCGTTTCAACGATGAAACCTTCGAGCGCGTCATTAAAAACTATCACACCAAAGACCTAGCCATTTAGGTGCACTGAGAGATCGAACGAATTAGCAAATCTGAAATATTTTGCCACAACATTAATACTAAGCTGGCCTGGGTCGTGTCAGAAGCGACGCGACATTTGATCAGCCGTGCATCTAATCAATTGTGATGCGAACAGTGTATCCCTCCGAAACGCCTGGTTCCGTACCTCCGCTCACGATCATCTTCAGGCTGCAAAATCGCGCAGTACGTGCCCTGGGCCTTTAGCGTGTTTGACGTAGTCCTCCCCGTCAAATACATGGGCCCCATTTATCCACACACCATGAATACCGTTTGGCCTCCGAATTGTTCGCGGGCCACCACCCGGAAGGTCGACGACCCGTTCTGGGTTGCCAATGTCAATCGTAGCCGGATCGAACATTACCATATCCGCATGTGAGCCAGGCGTAAGACGTCCTCGTCCTTTGATTCCATATAGGTCGGCCGGATGACTGGTAAGACGCCTAACGCCTTCCTGTAATGTAAAGACGCCCAACTCCCGAACCCATTTTCCAAGCAGATGCAATCCGTAGCCCGCGTCACACATGTAAATTAAGTGAGCACCCGCGTCCGAGAGCGACACAACACCGTGCTCATGGCGCAGCAACTCTCCCACGCCTTCGTCTCCCACATTCAGGAACTTGCCAAGGAAAGCCGTCCCCAACTTCTCTTCCAGCGCAAGATCGAGCATGAAATCGAGAGGGTCGATGGATTGTTCGGCCGCTAAATCGCCAACAGTGCGGTTTTGCCAATGCCGGTTAGCCTCCTTAATCGTCGCGCCAATGAAAACCTGCTCCCAAGTTCCCTTGAAGATCGTGCCAACGACTGGGTTCCTTAGATTCTCCCGGAACCGATCGCGGAAAGCTCGGTCTTTGAAAACTGACATCAACTGTTCCGGGGAATAAGCCTTGATACCATCGAAGGCTGAATGGCTGAAGAATGGATAGGCGTTCGCCATCGTAAAATCAAATGACAACGGCTGACACGGAATCTGGATGTAAAGTTCGTTGCCACGTTCCTTTGCTGCCGCGCAATCGGCAAACCAGCTTCGGCCCCGTTCCGGATCGCTGGCGTTGTACATCGCAGCACCAGTGGTCAGAAACATCCGGCGCCCAATCTTCTCAACAATCGGTTCCATCGCCTCGACAGTGCCGCGTCCACCGGCCGACATTTGCACAATGCCTCTGCCTGCATCGCCCACCGCTTCCGCCAAATGACTAAACTCGTCAACCGTCGCGATTGTGGACGGCATCGGAATTCCCCCGTGGCCCACATGGTTGATAGAAAAAGACGAGGCAAAGCCAACCGCACCTTGGCGCATGGCCTCGTCTATCATAGCACGCATTGTGGCGAGTTCGTCGTCGGTCGGTGTCTCACGCTCCCAAGCGTCGTTGCCCATGGTCGCGGTGCGCACAGCAGAATGGCCAACTAGGACCGCCAAGTTTGGGTATGGGCCAATCCTGTCCAAGGCGTCCATGTAGTCCGAAAAACTCTCGAACCCCCAATTAATTCCGGCACGCAGAGCTTCGAGATCCATACCTTCAACGACCGAGAGATTCTTCATTATCGTGTCGCGAATTTCAGGTGGGCTTGGAACAATCCCGAAACCACAATTCCCCATTACACAGGTGGTTACACCCAAAGACGGTGACGGCGAACAGGTTGGATCCCAAGTAACCTGCGCATCGTAATGAGTATGCAAATCGACAAAGCCTGGCATCACCGCAAGACCGTCCGCATCGACCACCTGGCGTGCCTTTGGTATATCGGAGCCAATCCCGGCAATCTTGCCGTCCTCAACCCAAATATTCCCCACCATTAAATCGGCGCCAGTCCCGTCATAGATTTCGGCGTTCTTGATAAGTAAATCGTGCATCTCTCCCCCCTTTGATGGATCTAGGCAGCCGTACCGTAAATCACCTCTTCCTGATCTTCCGGCACATAGAAGTATGAACCCGGCCTAAAATCATAGCCCAGATCGCCAAGCAGGCGGCGCTGGCGAGGCGTGCATTCACCAACATAGGCTGGCACCTGGCCCAGATCATAACTCCTAACAAACATCTGGCAGTAGTTATAAAGCAACGTCTTGCGGCCTTTGCCCGAATGATTGGGAGCAGGCCCGTGCCATAGCGCATGGCTGAAAAGATAACAATCGCCTGCTTTGCCTTCGAGCTGCACTGCCCCTGGCGTATGCGGCGTTAGCTCCGAATTGTCCTCAGGATACCGACGTAGATGACTGCCTGGAAAGACCGTGAAATTACCCGCGTCTTGCCCTTCCACATCTGAGAGCAGGTACATCGCCTTCATAGCGATCGGGCGGCTCGTTTCGGTCACCCGAATGCGCCTCAAACCCTCACCGCCATCAGTATGAGTGTAGCCCGGGAAGATGTCGGTAGAGGCGCGAACAATCGCCTGAGACATGCTGAATAGGATGTACGGGCCCATAATATCAACAATCAGATCGAAGACTTTGGGCCGGTCAATTAGGTCGCGGAAAGCCGTGTGATAGGTCAGGAGATCGCGCCGGTCCATAAAACCATCCGGGTTGAGATCATCGGCGTGATCGACCCAGCCATAATGCCCGCGTGGCAGCTCGCCAGGCCGTGGCTCGTACCCCGGCTTCTTACGAACCTCGTCGAGCTCGTCACTAAAGAATGCGACCTCATCTTGGCTCAAGGCGCCCTCCAGCACGATATATCCGTCAGTCTCCCATTGAATGCGCTGTGCACCCGTCAGCGTCCGTATGTTCCGCATTCGCCTAACTCCTGTTCCAACAGAACCGTTAAAAACGAGTTAGGGCGCTTCCGCTAAAAGTCAGTTGGCCCCAAAGATTGTTACCCATTGAATTCCAGAGCCGATAAGTACGGCAATCGGCAAAACAGGAGAGCCGGTTGCACCTCCGCAATTGTTTCAAAAATAAAGTCGATAGATGGACCCGCCCATTGGCCCAAGTCCATCTCGTCTAAGACCGGAGTTCAATGACGGTATTCAAAACCACTCTAGAACAAGGGTGCTCACCTCCAGGCTTCAGCGTGCCGTCCATCCACCATCAACAAGAAGGCTCGTACCGGTGATCATTGCGGCGGCAGGTGAACATAGAAAAACGACCGCACCAGTGATATCCCGCATTTGCGCTAAATGGCCCATTGGCACACAGGAAAGGATGAATTCCTTAAATTTGGGATCTGCCAATGCCGGGCCTGTCATGGGCGTTTCGACCCATGTGGGTGCAACTGCGTTTACGCGAATACCCTTGGTCGCCAATTCGGTCGCCATGGACTTATTCATGCCTTCTACAGCATGCTTGGTCGTCGAATAGACGCTGCGGCCGACAAGCGACACATGCCCGAGCTGAGAAGAAATATGTACAATGGCACCTCCACGCTCTTTTCGGTCTGCGTCTTTAAGCATACGGTTCGCCGCGGCCTGCGCGACCAGAAATGCCGCCCGCACATTTAACGTGAGCAGTGCATCGAGGCTCTCTTCCTTCACGTCCAAAAATGGCTCCGGTATATTGGTTCCGGCATTGTTAACGAGGATATCAAGCTCCGCGAGACCGTCGACCGCCCGCTGCATAGCAGCCGTATCGGTCACGTCACAGGTTAAGATTTTGGCCGTGCGGCCCAAAGCGCGGACATCTGTTGCCACAGCAGCTAGCTCATCAGCCGAACGGCTCATCGCAACAATATCAGCGCCTGCCTCCGCCAACCCTAACGCTATCGTCCGACCAATCCCGCGACCGGCACCAGTCACAAGCGCCGTGCGGCCATCCAACGAAAATCCAGGTAAGGCGTTTCCCGTCATGGCTTCATCCTTCGATACATCCCTATATTTGACAACCTAAGCTACCAAATTGAAGTGTTCGAACAAATTCCCATTCTAATTTTAAATCAAGTTGGCCAATTCGCTGGCTAATTTGTAAAGTTCACGCCCATGGCCCCGCCTATCCTCATCCTACGCAATATACAGCTGACATTTGGCGGCACACCTCTGCTTGAGGGGGCCGCGTTTTCACTCTCTGCAGGGGACCGACTGTGTCTTGTCGGGCGAAACGGATCTGGAAAATCCACGCTCTTGAAAATTGCAGCTGGTTCGGTGACGCCGGATGATGGAGAGGTATTTCTAAAACCTGGTACCACAATCCGCTATTTGCCGCAGGAACCAGACCTGTCGGGGTACGCCACAGTCCATGACTACGTTGAAGATGGACTGGACCCCGGGGTAAATCATTACCGTGGAGCTTATCTGCTGGAGCAACTCAAAGTCGATGCAAAAGCGGAGCCGGGAACGTTATCTGGTGGTGAAGCACGTCGGGCGGCTCTCGCCCGTACTTTGGCGCCAGAACCTGACATTTTGTTGCTTGATGAACCGACAAATCACCTCGACTTGCCGGCAATTGAGTGGCTGGAGAGTGAGCTATTGGCGAACCGAGCCGCACAAATTCTCATTAGCCACGACCGTCGGTTCTTAGAAAACTTATCACGAGTAACTTTGTGGCTCGACCGCGGGCAAACAAAGCGCCTAGATGCCGGGTTCGCAAGGTTCGAGGAATGGCGCGACCAGATGTTGGAAACTGAGGAGACGGAGCTCCATAAACTCGACCGCAAGATCGCGTCTGAGACGCAATGGTTACGTAAAGGCGTGACCGCCCGTCGCAAGCGTAACCAAGGCCGGTTGCGTGCGCTTTACGACCTGCGCAATAAACGGCAGCAGCATCGGCGCGCCGAGGGAAATATCGCGATGGCTGCAAGTGATGCGGCAGCTTCAGGGAAGCGGGTCATTGAAGCAAAAAATATTTCGAAAGCCTTTGGCGATTTTAGGGTAGTCCAAGACTTCTCGATCCGTATTCAACGAGGCGATAGAGTTGGCTTTGTCGGACCAAACGGGGCCGGCAAGACAACTCTTGTGAATATGCTTATTGGAAATCTCACCTCCGATACGGGCAGCGTAAAGGAAGGTGCTAATGTAGAGATGTTGACCATTGATCAACGCCGCGAAAGCCTTGACCCGGGCACCACGTTGCGCGACGCGTTGACCGACTGGGGTGGTGACACAGTAATGGTTGGCGGGCAAGCGCGGCATGTTGTCGGCTATATGAAGGATTTCTTGTTCGCGCCAGAGCAGCTCCGCACCCCCATCGAACGTCTTTCCGGTGGTGAGCGTGGTCGGTTGATGTTGGCCCGAGCGCTGGCAAAGCCGTCAAACTTATTGGTCTTGGACGAGCCCACCAATGACCTGGATCTGGAGACCCTAGATCTTCTTCAGGAACTGCTAGCAGATTATGCGGGGACCCTCCTGTTGGTCAGCCACGATCGCGATTTCCTCGATAGGGTGGTCACCTCGACAGTGGCATATGAGGGAGTTGGCCGTTGGATAGAGTATGCTGGTGGCTACTCGGATATGCTGGTGCAACGCAAAACTGTTTTGGTCAAAGCGGAAACGGCGCCAAGCCCGTCGAAAGTTTTAAAACCCGAAGAAAAACCGGGAGCTCAGAGGACACCACGAAAATTGTCTTATAAGCAAAATCGTGCCTTGGAAACATTGCCGAGCCGAATGGAAGGCTTGCAAAGCCATATTTTGGGTCTGGAAACAATTCTGTCACAGCCCGATCTCTATGCGCGCGACCCAGAAAAATTCGAAGCAGCAACAATGGAACTTACGTCCCGACAGTCCGAGTTAGCCTCGGCGGAGGAGGAATGGCTAGAGTTGGAAGTGTTGCGCGAGGAAATTGAGGGTGCCCCCTAAATGTTTGAGGCTTTCATCAGTCCACGATAAACAGTTTTGCACCACCTTCCGTGCGAGAGCGGTGCGGCGAATCGCCATTGTCTGAAACCTGATAACTCATTCCTGCTTTTAGCGTGAAGACGCGGCCGTCTTTGAGTTCCGAGTCCATCTCGCCTTCATACACAAATAGTATATGTCCCCGGTCACACCAATGATCCGCGAGATAACCAGCAGAGTACTCAACTCTGCGAACGCGCACGTTCTCAATGTTAAGGGTCCGCCAAAGCGCATAGCCGGTCTCGCCGTCATAACGTTCTTCTGGCACTTTATCCCAATCAGTCAACGTGAACGGCAACGTCGGTATCTTCATATCGCGAGCCCCTTTTCTTGGCAGTCCGTTCCGCCATTTCATTCGGTGTGGTTTTAATGACTAGCAATATGGACCAAATGTCATGACAAACGATTCGAATTCACCCCGCATTCCCCTTTTGTCCGTGGAAGAGGCGACGAGAATCGGAAAGGAACACGGTGTGCCATCTTCAATGGCGCACCTCAATGTCTTTCGAGTAATGTCACACCATCCGGATTTAGCTTCGGCTGTCAGTAACTTGCTGGCGACACTGCTGTATAAGGGGAATAAGCTCGACGAGCGACTGCGAGAATTAATTATCATGCGGATCGCATGGCGCACGGGCTCCGTTTACGAATGGACACAGCATTGGCGAGTAGCGGAACGGTTGGAGGTCGATGGGGCATCGGTCATGGCCGTGCGCGATTGGCAGAAGGCAACTTGTCTAACGACAGCTGACAAAGCGGTGTTGGCGGCAACGGATGAAACCATCGACGAAGGGCGCATTTCCGATCCGACATGGATTGCGTGTTGTAAGCATCTTGCGAGCGAAGCCGAACGCATTGAATTAGTTCTTGCAATCTCGAACTGGCGATTGTTTTCCGAGATGTTTCAAAGCCTGCGCATCCCGCTGGAAGAAGGCGTAGACCATTGGCCTCCTGACGGGCTATGCTCACCAGCAGCCGAATAACACCGACCTTTTGGACACATTTTCCATGACCAGCTCAGCACTCTCTTTAATGCCTAACGACACGATGAAGTATGGCATCTTTCTTGCCCCCTTTCACGATTTAAAGGAAAACCCTACCCAAGCGATGCAGCGTGACATGTGGCTGCTCGAGTATCTCGACGAGTTGGGATATGCAGAAGCATGGGTTGGCGAACATCATTCCGGCGGATTCGAAATTATTTCTTGTCCAGAAGTGTTTATCGCGGCGGCAGCGGAGCGAACCAAGCACATCAAACTTGGAACAGGCGTTGTCTCCTTGCCCTATCACCATCCGTTCATGGTGGCAGGAAGAGCTACCCAGCTCGACCATATGACGCGAGGACGGTTTATGCTAGGTGTGGGCCCCGGCGCGCTGGTCGGCGATGCGTATCGTATGGGCATCGATCCCGAAGCACAGCGCCGTATGATGAACGAATCCCTCGACGTAATCGTAAAACTAATGAACGGCGAAACAGTTTCCGTTAAATCGGACTGGTTCGAAGCAAAAGACGCGCATCTTCAAATACCACCTTTCACAACACCACGAACGGAAATGGCCGTAGCTTGTGCACGGTCACCCTCGGGCGCGTTAGCGGCCGGCAAGCATGGCCTCGGCATGTTGTCCATCGGCGGCACGAACGACGAAGCGCTGAAACATCACGCCAATAACTGGCGCATGTGCGAGGAAGAAGCCGCGGAGAACGGCAAGACCGTAAGCCGCGAGAACTGGCGCTTAGTCACCTTAATGCACATCGCAGAGACGCGCGAAGAGGCACGGAGAAATGTTGAATACGGGCTTGAAGACTTCGCGACCTATTTTAAGGACATCTCGACTTTCCCCATCGTCCCGCACGAGATCGACAACGCATATGAATACTTGATGGAGAACCGGGTTGCGGTAATTGGAACTCCGGACGACGCCATAGAGTATATTGAAACCTTGCTTGAAGGCTCCGGTGGATTTGGCAGCTTGATGCAGCTGGCGCACAACTGGGCAGATTGGGAAGCTACAAAACAGAACTACGAGCTAATCGCTCGCTACGTGATGCCACACTTCCAGAAATCAAACCTCGACCGCACCCATAGCTACAATTACAGCCGCGACAATAAGGACAAATTCCAAGGCCAGGCAGCGCAGGCGGTACAAACAGAGATAGAGCGCTATGAGGAAAAAAAGAAGGGCTTGGCAGCGGAATAATTGTTCGGACGCTCATTGAAAGCGCCCTGAAAGGTAAGCAGTTAAATCGCCACTGCAATTCCGCCACCGCCACGCGGGTCGGCGCCACCTCGCCAACTGCCTTCCGTGGAGATTTGCACCACGTGAGCACGGGACATCACTGGGTCGAAGCTGATTGCGCTTTGCTTCACTTCGTGCCCCATATCAGTCAATTGCCGGCAGACCGATCCTTGCACGCGCGCCTCCGCATGAATGGCTCCACCCTCGCAATGGATACGAGGCACGGTCACAGCTTCCACGGGCGTCATGTCGAAATCAACGATATTCAATATCGATTGTAGAACAGCACTGATGATGACGCTCCCGCCAGGCGCACCAACAATGATTGCCGGCTTACCCTGATGGAATAGCATGGTCGGCACCATCCCAGTTGTCCGCGCTTTTCCCGCCTCGATCGAATTGCTGCTACCTGGATAGGGGTCAAACAATTTCATCGAATTGTTATAAACAAAACCCATCCCCGGTGTGATAACGCCTGATCCGGTGCCCAGCGTATGAGTGCACGAAACCGCATTCCCGAGTTCGTCATAGATCGAAATATGGGTGGTGCAGGTAGGCGGTTCTTCAAAATCATCGCCAAGGAATTCACCAGCCCTAATTCTCTCTGCCCATTCCGCCGCACGCTCTAGAGAGGTTAGCATCTCGACGGGAACAACGGAGAAATCCGGATCAGCAAGATATTTGTTGCGATCCAAATGGGCTGCAGCCATAGCCCTGGCGACCAAATCGATATGAACCGCAGAGCCATGTCCTTCGGAACGCAAATCAAAATGCTCCAAAATCTGCAGCATTTGGATAAGCGTAACGCCACTGCCGGGCGGTGGGTTCGAACAGACTTCATACCCCCGGTATCGGCCTTTCAACGGTGCGCCAGTGCGAGTCTTAAACTTCGCGAGGTCACCTGCCGTCACGAAGGAGCCGTTCGCAGATAAGTCAGCGACGATATCACCGGCAAGTTCCCCGCAATAAAACCCGCTTGGCCCCTCTTCGGCGATGCGCTCGAAGGTGCGGGCCATATCTGGATTGCGGTGAAGATCGCCGACACGGAAAAGCGAACCGTCCGATTGCAGATGTATACGTTTGCATTCTTCTGTGGCCGAAACCCGTTGCACCCCGCCCGGGACGCCGGACATCATGGGACGCGATAAGAAATCATAGGCAAAACACCCAACTGCCATGCCATCTCGCGCCATGCGCGCAGCCGGAGCGACAAGCTCATCCAGGGGCAAAGTGCAAAACCTTTCGTGCACTTCTCCAAAGCCGGCAACTGTTCCTGGTGTCAGGATTGAGGTGTAACCAAGCTCGCTGCGAAAGTCGTCGAATATTGTATATCCCGATATTTCCGTCCGGCCCCGCACGTCATTCATCCACATCTCTGGCGTCACTAAAGAGCCGGCCCGAGCGTGAAAGTCTATCATTGCATTCTCGCCGCTTTCCGCATGAAAATACTGAAAACTACCCATACCCCCCAGACCACACATGAAGGGGTCGACTACCATCTGTGCGAAGGCCGTCGCGACGGCTGCGTCGAATGCATTCCCACCGGAACTCAAAATTTCTGCGCCCACATCTGCCGCCCTCGGCTGGGGGCACACAACGATTCCTCTCACATCTGATCTCCTATGTTCTGAGGGTCAATCCGCCATCAACGGTTAAACCGTGGCCAGAGACAAAGCCCGCATCGTCGGAAGCTAGGAATAAGGCCACGCGGGCAATGTCGATGGGCTCACCCAATCGGCGAAGCGCCGCTTTTTTTGCCCAAACTGCGGCAATGTCATCATCGGAGAAAGCCGCTTGGGTCATACCCGTTTGAATGGCGCCCGGTTCGATATAATTTGCCGTGATACCAAACTTGCCGAGATCAAGCGCCAGCGCGCGTGTCATGCCGGCAACTCCCGCTTTCGAAGCGCTATAGGCCGCCAACCCGTAATCCGTCATACGTGCCATCACGGAAGCAGTGTTTATAATCCGCCCACTGGGAGACACTTTTAAATAGGGTGTAGCCGCGGTCGCGAGACGGAACTGTGAGGTCAAATTGACCGCAAGTGTCAGGTTCCACTCTTGTTCGGTTTGTTCCCCGATGACCGCACGGCGCGACACACCAGCGTTGTTGAACAGAATATCGAGGCGGCCGAAGCACTCGACAGCCTTAGAGACGATGTTATCAGGCGCCATGTCATCCGTGACATCTTGCTCCAGCACCGATATTCGGGCCTGACCAGCATGAGCCTCTGCAAGCGCGGTTTCGGGTCGGTCAACTGCAAGCACAGTCGCGCCTTCAGAGGCGAAAAGGTCTGCAGATGCCTTTCCTATTCCAGAAGCGGCTCCGGTGACGATGGCCGCTCGGCCGGCAAGCCGCATCAAACCGCCTCCAAGGGCGCATTTAATATTTGTCCTGGGGTGTGAATACCACCACGGTCCCGATCGCCCGACACCAGGGAATTGTAACGTGGAATGAAATGCTCTGGCAGTGGGCGTGCCCCCTCGGGGCTGAGCCAAAGCCGTAAAAGGTGTCGCTTACGTTCAGGCTCTGGCCAATCTTCAAAGGCCGTGCGGTCATGCAGGATCTGATGGTTGTGCAAAACTTGAATGTCGCCCGGCTTGAATTCCATATCGAGGCGCAGTTCCGCGTCGTTCGCTAATTCATCGAAAAAATCTAGTGCCTCCAGCGTTTCCCCCGATAGACTTGGGACGTCGTCAAACCGCTCCGCCGATTGAATGTAACGCCGCACGTAATAAGTCGAAAGTCTGCCTTCGAACCAAGTGAATGGCGGCATCTCAAAGTAACCTTTGTAACCTTCCGGTACTTCGCCCCGGCGGTCGACGGCAAGAGGGTGGAACAGCGTGGACGCCAAATCCGGTCGTCGTTTATACATCTCGTTGAAGATTGTGACCGATGAGACGATGCTAGAAAGGCCGCCGCTTTTTGCGGGTTTCAAACAAAACAATGAGACAAAATCACAGCCATCCGTATGAAAGGTCTGGCGTGCCGTTGTTTGATAAATTCGCACTTTTGTATCGTCAGGATGGTAGCCCAGGTCTTTCACATGACCCAAAACGTGACCCTTCGCATTTTGCGGTACTGGATGACCAAGATGGACGCCGATCCCGTAATAGATCATCGCCGATTCTTCGAGCGAATAGCGCTCGACAGGAATGCCGCGCAGCAGCATGAAACCACGACCTTGGAGCAGCTCGTGTCGGATTCCAGCAAACACCGACCCCAATTTAGGTAACGAAAAATTTTCGCGCGTGATGTCTATAACCCCGATGCCCTTCGCACTGATGTTGCGCATCGCGGTATCGAGTTCCGCCAGCTCTTCATCCGAGAAGAGGCGCGACCAATCTTCTTTCACCGCCATATCCGGGCCATACCACGCGGATGGCCCTGCGATTGGGCCGTTAGGCATCGAAAAGTCGTGGTGTTTTAAAACTGCGGACATCTCAATTCTCCTTTCCGGTAAGTATAGACTGATTTCCCGCAACTGAAATACAGGCGGACCCACTCCAATACTCAGGGGACACATTGTCTTGGCCTCCCGGTTGGGTTAAGTCACCGGACCCAAGGAAAATCCATAGGCTAGGGCACGGTGCCGGAAAAATATTTAAACAAAATTTTAAATGCGCCGGTATACGACGTCGCAATTGAATCGCCGCTCGATAAGGCACCCGGCCTTTCCCAGCGCTTGGGTAACCGGGTGCTAATTAAACGCGAAGATTTGCAGCCAGTATTCTCCTTCAAGCTGCGTGGCGCATACAACAAGTTGATTAATATACCAGAAAGCGCCCGCAACAAAGGCGTCATAGCGGCATCGGCTGGCAACCACGCGCAAGGTGTGGCGCTGGCTGCATCGAGGATAAGAGTAACTGCAACCATCGTCATGCCGCAAACGACACCAGGTATTAAAGTGAGTGCGGTGCGGAAATGGGGCGCGAAAGTCATCTTACATGGCGACGATTTCGCCGCGGCATATGCCTGCGCGATGGAGATTATCGGGAAGCAAGGCCTAACACTTATACATCCCTTCGATGACCCTGATGTGATCGCCGGGCAGGGTACGGTCGGCATGGAAGTTCTGCGACAACACATGCGAGATATCCATGCGATATTTCTACCCATCGGTGGGGGTGGATTGGCGGCGGGCGTTGCTGCATATGTCAAAACAATTCGGCCTGAAATTAAAATTATCGGCGTCGAGGCGGTTGATTCGGCTTCGATGTATTATTCACTAAAGAAAGGACGTCGGGTCATCTTGGATCAGGTCGGTATATTTGCCGATGGCGTGGCAGTAGCGCAGGTTGGGCGGGAAACGTTCCGGTTGGCACGCAAACTAATTGATGAAATTGTATTGGTCGACGTGGACCAGATTTGCGCGGCAGTTAGGGATTTGTTTGACGATACGCGGGCTATTGCTGAGCCGTCAGGTGCATTGGCCGTTGCCGGCATGAAGGTTTATGCCGCGCAAAAGAAGCTTTCGAACAAAACGCTAATTGCCGTCAACAGCGGCGCCAACGTTAATTTTGACCGATTGCGCCACATATCCGAACGCGCGGAAATTGGTGAGGCACGGGAAGCATTATTCGCCGTCACAATCCCGGAAAAGAAGGGAAGTTTCCGCCGGTTCTGCCGCATTCTCGGAAAGCGCAGCGTGACTGAGTTTAACTATCGTTACTCCGACCAATCATCCGCGCAAATCTTCGTTGGTGTCGGCTTGGCGGAGGGAGATAGGGAGCGTACTCTAATTTTAAAAACACTGCGCAAGAATGGTTATCACGTTCGTGACCTGACAGATAACGACACGGCGAAACTCCATATCCGGCATATGGTGGGTGGACATCCTAAGAACGTTGGTGACGAACAGGTTTATCGATTTGAGTTTCCCGAACGCCCCGGGGCGCTAATGAATTTTCTTACTCATATCGGCGAACGCTGGAACATCAGCCTGTTCCACTATCGCAACCACGGATCCGCGTTTGGACGCGTGCTTTGCGGCATCCAAGTACCTGAATCGGATAAACCAGCTTTCCAAGCCTTTTTGGAAACCCTCGGATACACGAGTTTCAGGGAAACAGAGAATCCGGCTTATCGGACTTTTTTGAATTGACAATGCGGAAGATCGTAAAGGAGCTCACTCTTTGCCGAGCCATTTTTGGCGCCAGAGATCGCAGCACAAGATCGCGATAAATGAGCTTAGTGAGCGTTTGATATGCCGCGAACGACTGCAATCAAGTGACATGCAGTAGCGTCCAACTCCGAGACCCTGACAAATTACTAAACCGCCAGCGGGGCCCGTGCAAAGGGACAGCCAACTTGCTCAAGGCGAGAACACGAGAGGATTTTCAGTACTAAATTCTTTCTAAGAGGATCAAATCACCGTAGACACGCAGACTAAAAATTACCCCGGTTTCTTGGGGCACCGGTTAATTTTCAGTAAGATTAGATTAATGCATCATCAAATAAGAAATGTGCCCTTATAGGAGTGTAAACTTGCTTCAAAAAACTTTTAGTAATCCTAAAGAATTTTGCCGGTTGCATCAAAAACTTCACCCAATTCATATTCCCGCAACCTAGCACTATAGGGTACCGACTGGCTTAATCGCTGTTTCCAACCGAGAATAGCCCGTGGAAGTACGGGGAGATATTAATGACCGTTCAACCTATTAAAAACGCCGCCGAACATATCGCGAGCCTGAAGGATGGCCGAACCGTTTATATCAACGGCGAATTGGTCGCTGACGCTACTGAACATCCAGCCTTCAGAAAGTCCATTCGAACAGCCGCGAACCTTTATGACTATCAGGCCGACCCAATTAATTTCGAAGCAATGACATTCGAATCACCGACCAATGGACGCCGTATCAACCGCGCCTGGCAAATGCCCGAAACATACGAGGAACTCGTTATTCGACGAAAAGCGCTGGTATATTGGGCAGAACAGCACGGCGGCTTCATGGGGCGATCGCCCGATCATTTGGCATCAGCGGTAACTGGCCAGTTGATGGGTCTTGATTTGTTTGAGGCTTACAATAAAGACCGCGCAAAAGCGTTTTGGGACTACTACGTTTATGCTCGCGACAACGACTTATTCCTAACCTACGTCATCATAAACCCCCAGGTCGATCGCGCCAAATCGGCGAGCGAACTTGGAAGCGACGACCCCATGCTTAAGATTGTCGACGAGGACTCTGAAGGCGTGACAGTACGCGGTGCCAAAATGCTCGGAACCAGTTCGATCATGGCGAATGAGGTTTTCGTAGCCCATTTGCAGCCGCTACGCCCTAACGAGGTCGACTACGCAATTTGCTTTGCTCTGCCAATGGGAACCAAAGGGATAAATGTCCTCTCACGTAAATCCTATGAGCAGCACGCCGTCTCAGATTTCGACAACCCACTCTCGTCCCGCTACGATGAGAATGATGCGTTAATTTTTTTCGATGACGTGAGGGTGCCATGGGAACGCATATTCGTGTATCGCGATCCGGATATGTGCCGCCGACAGTTTCACGATACGCCTGGTCATATCTACCAAAATTATCAAGCGCAAATCCGATTGACCGTTAAACTCAAGTTTCTTTTGGGTCTAGCCCGCGAAGTCTGCGAGACCATCGGTACCATCAAGCTGCCGCCAGTAGCCGATGCACTGGGCAAGATGGCAGCACAGGCCGCCGCAGTTGAGAGCATGATGTGGGGCATGGAAGCGAAAGGCAGCCAATGGGGAAAATATTTTGTCCCTGATCGACACGCGGTCTATGCGGCGCAAACCCTCACACAAGAATACTACCCAATGATGATCAATACGCTGCGGGAATTGGCGGGCGGTTCACTCATTATGCTGCCGTCCTCGACAGAGGATCTCAATCATCCAGAATTGGCTGCCATATCCGAAAGCGTCCAAGTCTCAGCGGATGGCCGTAGTGCGGAAGACCGGATTAAAATCATGAAACTCGTGTGGGACGCGGTCGGATCTGAATTCGCTGGCAGGCACACCCAATACGAGATGTTCTACGCAGGCGCACAATTTGTCACTCGCAGCCATAGTTTCCGTACATATGATTGGGAAAAGCCGGTGGAACTAATTCGAACCATCACGAACCGCTACAAGCGATAAATAACAAACCTTACCCGTTAGATGAGAGAGCATTCAAAAGTTGAGCGAATACCATACTGAAGCGACCGCGGAAAGAACCAGAGGCCCGATATTGGGAGATTGATGCAAACATTCTACGAGAGGCTATGGCACCGTCTACATACAAAAATCTCGCGGGCTGCGCCGCGGGCACACCATTAGATCCACCCCTCATCGAGGCAAATTCTGGCACAATGCGTATCCATTTTGAGCCAAATAACGACGACAATACGAATTTTCGAACCGTAACAGTAAAATAGGATCCCGCATGCCGAATCTCGCCGCCAATCTATCAATGATGTACAACGAGGTTGAATTCCCAGACCGCTTCTTGGCAGCTGCGAAGGATGGTTTCCAAGGTGTCGAATTTCTTTTTCCTTATAGCTGGGCAGCAGCGGATATCGCTGAATGGCGCGAAGCAGCCGGGGTCGAGCAAGCATTGTTCAATGCGCCGCCAGGCAATTGGGAAGCGGGCGAACGAGGCCTTAGCGCTTTACCAGGCCGGCAGACGGAATTTCAAGACACGATCGGCAAGGCCCTTGAATATGCAGCCGCGCTTGATTGTCCGCGCATCCATGTGATGGCTGGACTTCGGCCCGAAGGCGTTGCCGAAGAAACACTCTACGAAACTTATAAAATGAACCTGGCATTTGCTGCAACAGAAGCAGCGAAGCAAAAACGAAATATCATCATTGAGCCAATAAACACTCGGGACATGCCAGGTTATTTTCTCAACCGGCAACATGATGCGCATGGGGTGGTAAAGGCGGTTGGACTGGCGAACCTGCGGGTGCAGATGGATCTTTATCATGTTCAAATTATGGAAGGCGACGTCGCGATGAAAATCCGCAAATTCATCGACAAGGTTGACCACTTCCAGATTGCCGGCGTCCCGGAACGTCACGAACCCGACATCGGCGAAATGAACTACCCCTATCTCTTTGACCTAATAGATGCGCTGCAATACGAGGGGTGGATTGGCTGCGAATATCGTCCGAAAGGCAAGACAAGCACTGGGTTGGGATGGGCCTCAAAATATCTACGGTAACAGATTTAGGTGCAAAGAACCCCTTAGTTTATTTAATCGCCTAACAACAGCAATCCGTTTTACTTTTCATTTTCTGGCTCAAAATCTTCCGGCGGAATTGCGATCAAAAGACTGCAGGGAAGCCGGTCTATTAAGTTCTTGCCGATGCGTTTGCGCCACCAACGGTCGAGACCACCAAGCTTTCGTGTACCGATCACGACAAGGTCAGCATTGAAATCTCGCGCCATGTTTTCGATCTCGTCGACCGGATCACCGTAGCCGATGCTGCCGGTACACTCAACGTGCCGCCGCTCCCTAATACGATCGACGCCCTCTTCCAATAGCAGTTTTACCTCGTTGTGCTCTTCAGACACGACTTCCGAGGTGTTGACGCCACCCGCCATCGGCATCGCTGCCGAGGACCGGATGACTGCCAGAAGATGGACTTCTGCGTTAGTGATTTCAGCAAGTTCTGAACCTTGCCGAAGGGCGCGCCGATATTCTGGGCTGCCATCGTAAGCCATGAGGATTCGTTTATACATCTTCTATCTCCTCCGCGTTTGACTCAGTATCCATGCCGGTATCAGTGCAATCAAGTAAACGATAGCCAAAACCCAAAACCCATCTTGGAATGCCCGAGTAATACCCTGCGCGTAAACCACGTCACTGAGGTAGTGCAATGCGCCCGGGTGTTGAACCACTTCAGCTACTCCCGCCTCGTTCAGCAATCGGATGACGCTGTCCAACAATTCACGGCTCGACGCGTTCGACGCGTCTTGTGTCATCGCCAACCCCTCATTGTGGTAGAAGGTCCGCTGGTCAACAAAAACAACCCAGGCATTCGTACCAAGTGAGCCGCCCGTCTGGCGGACGAAATTCACCGTCCCTGCGCCAGCGTTGAGCTTTTCCGCGGAGAGAGATCGCAGCGCAGTACTCATAATAAACGGTTGCACGAAAGTAGTACCAAAGCGGCCGATCGCGCCATAGATCATCACAAGGAGAAGCGGCGTGTTTACATCAGCCCATCCCATTGGCAATGTGCCAACGCCAAGAATGAAGAGCCCAAACATCATCGCTTTCCCCGGCTCCAACTTATCCGCCAAATGACCAGTAAAGGGGACCATGCAGACCGCCAGCAACATCCCAGGCAAGAGGCTGAATCCCGCATCAAGTGGCGACAGCCCTTGGACGAGTTGAGTGAAAACTGGGAACGAATAGGTCGTCGTAAAGTTACCTATCCCCGAAAAAAACGTCACGAACAGAACAATGACAAAATGCTTATTTTGAAAGAGTGAAATATCGATCAAGGTCGACCCCGATCGTCGCTGGCTCTTGACGAAACTAACCCCTGTCACCGTTCCTAACAGAACCAGCAGCAAAATGTAGTCGGAGGTCCATCCTTTGCGCGGGCCGTCTGTCAGAACAGTCATGATGCAAAATAGGGTTACAGCAATCAGGATATAACCGACCCAGTCGAACGCCTGCCCCCCCTGCTTCCGGACGGAAGGAAGAAAGATCAAACCGAACGGCAGCGAGACCAGCAACAAAGGCAAAGGCAGCCAAAAAATATATCGCCAGCTAAGCACCTCGAGTGCGAACCCACCAACCGGCGGGCCCACTGCAACGGCCAGGACCAACCCCATGGAATAAATTCCCATAGCAAAGCCGCGGCGATCCTCCGGAAATACCTGAAACACCGTCACCATGATCAACGGCTGAATTATGCCGGTTGCCATGCCCTGCAACACCCGACCCGCAACAAGCATCCCAAAACTGTCGGCAAGGCCAGCGATAATGCTACCCGTCGTGAAAAGAATTAACGTTAGTGTATAACCATATCGTTGACCGAAGACCGCAATTACCCATGCATTTAATAATTGGCAGGTTGTCATCGCGACATTGAAAGATGTCGCCATAAGCTGCGCCTGGTCCTGTCCAATGCCATAGGCCCCCATAACGTCCGGCACCGCTACATTGACGATGGTGCCAGACAGAACCATCACAAAAGACGCGGTCATACCCGATACGGTGACAAGCAATCGATATGGTCTGCCGTAGCGTTCGAATAAGTCGTCGACGGTTTCCGTCTGAATCGCCATCCGCTACTACCGATCCTTGTTGTTGGCGCGACGGCCGAGCATCCATGCCGGCCATATACCAATAAGGTATGCCACAACTAAAACCCAAAAACCGTCTTGGAAACCAAGGGTAGCTGCCTGCGCGTGCACAACTTGTCCAAGGTAGTGTAATGCCCCAGACTGCTGTACCGATTCAGAAACTCCTGCCTCACCGAGAAGTTGACCAACGTTACCGAGTAACTCACGGCTAGCGTCGTTGCCCGAGCTCTGCGTCGCCGCCAAGGTTTCCGCATGGTAATGTGTCCGCATTTCAAGAAACACAACCCAGGCATTTATCCCAAGAGACCCGCCAAGCTGGCGGATAAAATTCATGGTGCCGGCACCCGAGTTTAGCTTTTCGGAAGGCAAGGTGCGCAACGCAACGGTTATGATGAACGGCTGCGTCAAACTTACCCCCAGGCGATTGACAATCCCATAAATCGCGATGGCAAAAAAAGCTGTGTTAACATCCGCATCCGCCATGGGAACGGTCCCAAGGCCAAATAGTAAGAGGCCAGTAATTATGGCGTAATGCGGCTTAATCCGATCAGCCAAGCGTCCCATGAAGGGGAGTAGGGCGACCACAACAATGCCCGACGGCAATAACACCAAGCCGGCGTCGAGGGGGGTCATCCCCTGGACCAACTGGCCAAAGACAGGAACTGCGTAGGCCATCGCAAAGTTTCCAAGACCGAATACGAAAGCGACCCCCATAGCCCAAGCAAATTCGCGGTTGCGAAATAGGGCCATTTCCATGATGGGCGCAGCAGACTTGAACTGCGAATAAATAAACGCGCTAGCAGCCAATATAGAAACGGTGAAGAGGCCAAGAATGTAGTCAGACGTCCAACCTTCGCGCTGACCGTCTGTCAGCCCTGACATAAAACAAAACAGCGTTACGACCATGAGGCCGTAGCCGGTCCAATCAAATGGTCGGTTTGCTTCCTGCCGATTGGACGGCAACACAAACATCCCAGCTATAAAAGCAATCCCAATGACCGGTAGTGGTGCGATAAAAATGTATCTCCAATCCAGTACCTCCATCGCTAGGCCACCGAATACAGGTCCCATAGCCACCGCTAACATCAGCGCCATGCTATAGATACCAGCGGCAAAACCGCGACGCTCTTTCGGAAATACTTGGAAAATTGTAACCAAGATGAGCGGTTGAATGATGCCCGACGAAATACCCTGCAGGACCCTGCCAAGAACGATCATGTTGAAGTCTTGAGAGAAACCGCCAATCACACTACCAACCGTGTAGATAATCAACGCAGCTACAAATCCATATCGTTGCCCCAATACCGCCACCACCCAGGCATTTAGCAATTGGCTCGCCGTCATCGAAACGTTGAAAGCTGTCGCCATCAGTTGCGCTTGGTCCTGGCCTATCCCGAAAGCACCCATAACATCAGGGACTGCAACATTCACAATCGTACTGGAGGTCACCATAACGAATGACGCAACCATGCCCGTCGCCATAACCAGAGGCACATAGGCGCGCCCGAAACGGGCAAAAAGATCATCGACAGTCTCGCCGGCGGCCATCTCTTAACGCCGCGCCGCTTGCGCGCGCCCAAGGACCCAAGCTGGCAACATCGCCGCCAGAAATACCGAGGCAATGATCAAGAAACCATCCTGAAAGCCTAACGTGCTTGCCTGAGCATGCACAACCTGACCCAAATAGTGCAGCGCACCGGATTGGTGCACCGCTTCGGGAACGCCAGCCACACTGAATATACCTCCAACACCAACAAGAAGCTCTTGGCTGGCGGCATTGCCTGAAATTTGTGTCGACGCAAGCGCGTCGCTGTGAAATTGCGTCCGGAAGCTTAGCAGGACAACGTAAAAGTTCGTACCCAGAGATCCGCCCAGCTGCCGGACGAAATTCACAGCCCCGCCGGCTGAGTTGAGCCGTTCAGGCGGAACCGCCTTCAATGCAGTACTCATCACAGAAGGCATTATGAAACTCATGCCAAACCGACTTACCATCCCAAAAAAGGCGACGTGCCAAAAAGGCGTGTTGGCATCGGCCCCACCTAACAAGGCAGTGCCAAGAAAAAAGAAAAACAACCCACAGATGATAATGTAATGCGGCTTCGATCTATCCGCCAAGCGACCGGTAAAGGGCAAAGCGAAGGCAACAATAAGGCCGGCCGGCATCATCAACATCCCCGCATCAGTTGCCGACAGACCCTGCACGAGTTGACCAAAGACCGGCACGGCATATGTCGTCGCAAAATTTCCCATGCCAAAGATAAAGGCTATCAAACACGCAGATGCGAACGCCGGAACCCGAAACAGCTGAAGATCCAGCAACGGGTTTTGCGCTTTTGACTGCGACCACAGAAAAGCAGCGCTGCCAATCACAGAGATCGCTAGTAAACCCGAGATATGATCAGACAGCCAGCCAAGCTTCTGCCCGTTCGATAAGGCGCTCACAAGACAAAATAATGTTATGCAGATCAGAAGATAGCCAGCCCAATCAAATTTTGGCCGTTCCCTACTGCGCACTGACGGCATGAAAATTACGCCAAGCGCCAAAGCAATTGTGATCAATGGTAAAGGCACGAAAAAGATGTACCGCCAGCTTAAGGCATCGATTGTTATGCCGCCTACTGTGGGTCCGAGAGCCAGAGCCATCGTCATGCTCATCCCGTAAATTCCCATTGCGAAGCCACGTCGGTTAGCGGGAAATACCTGAAAGAAGGTGACCATCACCAGCGGCTGGATTATGCCGGAGGACATACCCTGCAGAACGCGGCCAAACACGACCAACGAAAATTCTTCGCTTGAAGCGCAAATCAGGCTGCCTGTTGCGAACAAGACCAAGGTCGCACAGAAACCAATCCGTTGGCCAACCAATGCGACGACAAACGCATTCAACAACTGGCTCGTCGTCATCGCGACGACAAATGCTGTTGTCATGAGCTGCGCCTGCTCTTGCCCTACGCCAAAAGTGCCCATAACGTTCGGAATTGCAACATTGACCATTGTGCCGGTCAACACCATGGTGAAAGCTGCCACCATCCCGGTGCTAGAGACAAGCATGCGGTAACCCGGACCGAAGCGGGCATAAAGATCGTCAACCGATTCCTGGACGCCCACCATGCTTTATACCTTTGTCGTCCGTGCCTTACCTAATATGTAGGCTGGAATCATCGCCAATATGAAGACCACCGCAAGGATCATAAATCCATCTTGAAATCCAAGCGTGTTGGCTTGCGCCTGCACAACTTGCCCAAGGTAATGGAGCGCTCCTTGAGATTGCACCGCCTCAGGCACACCGGATTCATTTAAAAGTCCCTGCACATCACCCAGTAATTCTTGGCTTACGGCGTTACCAGCGGTTTGCGTCGCCGCCAAAGCTTCATTATGCATTTGAGTGCGGAGCTCCATGAAAGCGACAAGACCACTGATACCAAGGGCTCCACCAAACTGTCGCATGAAATTGATACCGCCCGCAGCCCTGTTCAGTTTCTCGGGTGGCATGGATCGTAAGGCAGAAGCATTCATTGCGGGCAAAATTAAACTCTGTCCCAAGCGCCCAATCATCACGAATATAACCAGGCTCCAAAATGGCGTATTGACGTCGGCACCCCACATCAACAATGCGCCCAAGGCGAATGCAGAAAGCCCAACAATTATTAGGAGATCATTCGGGACGCGGTCTGCCAATCGCCCCGTGTAGGAAAACAAACACATTAACATAATGCCGGCTGGCACCAGAACGAATCCGGCTTTGGTTGCCGTAAACCCTTGAACCGTTTGGACAAAAACAGGAACAGCGTAGCTGATACCAAAATTACCGGCTCCGAAGACAACACCTACCGCCACCGCCGCATTGAATTGTTTGTTGGAAAACAGGGTCAGGTCGAGTAACGGCTCTTGCGTTTTCAATTGGGTCCATACAAAGATCGCAAGTAAACCGAAACCACCCAGCAGTGTAAGTATGGATTGATCGGAGAACCATCCGAAGCGGTGACCGTTTGCGATGTAGCTGAGCACACAAAAGAGCCCACCAATCAAAATTCCAAGGGCAATAAAATTAAAAGGAGGTGCCCGCTGATCATCCGGCTTTTCTGGCATAAAAAAATTGCCGAGAACAAAGCCAATTAAACATAGCGGCAACGGTATCAGGAAAATGTGCCGCCAACTTAAATGATCGATGGCGATGCCACCGACAACGGGACCGAGCCCCGGCGCTAGCATGATCGCCATGCCGAATATTCCCATCGCCATACCCCGTTGATCCGGCTTGAAAACGCCGAAGATAGTCACAAGCACTAGTGGCTGGATTGCGCCAGCACAAACCCCCTGGATCATCCGACCGATGGTGAGTGTTGCTATATTCGTGCTTGTAACGGCAATCATCGTCCCGATGAAAAAGACAAATATCAGCAATAAAAACCCAGACCGCTGACCGAAGGCCGCAATTATATAGGCACTTAATAATTGGCCGGCAGTCATCGTGGCGATAAAAGCCGTTGCCATCCATTGGGCCTGGTCCTGACCAACACCGAAAGCGCCCATAACGCTTGGCACTGCAACGTTCGCAATGGTCGCGGAGAGCACCATTGCAATAGCGCCCGTCATGCTGGTGATTATTACTAACCAGCGATATGCTAGACCGTAACGCTTGAAAAGGTCCTCGACGCTATCTGACATCAATGAATACTTCGACCATCATGCCGGGCCGAAGTAGATTTTGCTCCTGATCGATCGCAACCCTAACGCGGAGGCGTTGGGTGATTTTCGTGAAGTTACCGCTTGGGTTAGGTGTCGGCAGCAAAGCAAACTCGCTTGTTGCCGCATTGCCAATGGCGATAACTTTGCCCGAAAACTTTTTGTCCGGAAAGGCATCTACCGTCACATCAGCCATTTGGCCTATCTTAACCTTTCGGATGTCTGTTTCCTTAACATTGGCGTCGATCCAAACGCGCTTTGGGTCGTGAACCAATAAGAGCCGCTGCCCTGGCGTGACGTATTCGCCTTCCTCAACAAATACCCGGTCGACGACACCGTTGACCGGGCTGCCGATCGTCCGGTCAGCACGGTCGAGACGTTGGCGTTCTATTTGGGCGTAAAGTTCGTTTTCCTCATGGACGAGAATTTCAATTTCACTGTCTAGCACGGCCAATTGCTGCTGATCAGCTCGTGCCTCGCGCAGTCTGTTGCGGGCTTCTTCGAGTTCCGCCACACTCGTTCGGTACTCGCCATCGACTTGCTGCATCGTAGTTCGCGTTTGATCAAACTGGCGCCGCGAAATTACCTTCTTTTTAAAAAGCGCTTTTTCACGAGCGAAGTTAGATCGCGCATTTTCTAATTGCGGCTTGAGGGCGTCGACGGTCGCATCAGCTGCATTAACTGCGGCAAGTTGCGTGTTAACCCTCGATTTTGTTTGAACATCAACAAGGCTGCGTTGCCTGACTAAGCGATCACGCCGTGCTTTGATAGCATCGCGCTGTGCCTCGAGTTGCTTGACCAGAAGTCTTGATTCGCGATCATCAATCTTTACCAACATTTGGTCGGCGTTAATGCGCTGACCTTCGGTCACGGGCAGCTTCGTAACCCAACCCGCTACACGACTGCTGACCGTTACCATATCTCCGGCGATTCGCGCATCATACTCGTAAACATAAATTAAACGCTGGTGGACTTCGCGAAACGCGAAAACACCACCGACAATCACAACAAGGCCGATAATCAAATAGCGAATACCAAAGCCACGCCGCTTGGGTCCTTTGGCACTCGACGTTTCTTCCTCGGTTTCAGATATCTCTTCGTTGTCTTTATCTTCGTTTTTATCTTTATTTTCGTCGGACACTTTATTTCCTCGCTCGCGCGGCTTTGCTATATCTCAACCTGCACTAGAAACTGCAAAAATCTAAGATTTCTTGCCTACATCACCCCAGA
>CEUN01117289.1_pt1 | contig 53184 bp, 50 predicted proteins | sample 361501 | NCBI WGS metagenome assembly CEUN01 (sample SAMEA2622801, study PRJEB7988) | marine metagenome | biome: marine biome (ENVO:00000447); feature: marine epipelagic mixed layer (ENVO:xxxxxxxxx); material: "saline water (ENVO:00002010), including plankton (ENVO:xxxxxxxx)" | depth 120 m | reverse complement strand
GATGCGGTCGACCTCTTCCTTGCGCGCGGTCAGAAACATGATCGGCAGGGCGGAAAACTGGCGAATGCGGCGACAGACTTCAAAGCCGCTTTCGTCGGGCAGGCCAACGTCCAGCACCAGCAGGTCGACCGGGTTGTCGCGCAGCCACTGCATGCCATCACCAGCCAGAGCGCACCAGTGCACGTCGAAGCCCTCGGTGCCCAGTGCGTAGACCAGCGCATCGGCGATGGCGGGCTCGTCCTCGATAATCAGAATCCTGTCCGGCATGGTCTGCTCTGTCCGTGAATCGTCCGCCGATTGTGGCGGTTTCGCCGGGGGCAGTGCAATCATGCAGGGGCCTGCGGCAATCACGAGGCAGGCTCCTCCAGCCAGGCGGTGACGACATAGCGCAGGGGACCGCCGCTGGTCAGCGCGCGGAACGGATAGCAGGTGACCAGCCGCAGTTCGGCGCGGTCGTACTGCAGCACCATCGGCTCCTTGCGACTGTCGACGATACGCTGGGTCGCCACGCGATAGCGGTACTCGCGGCCGCTGGCGTCCTGCAGGGTGAGAACCTGGCCGGTCTGCAGGTGTTCGACAAAGGCGAAGTGGCTGTCCTGGTGGCCGGCCAGCAGCAGGGTGCCGGTCTGCCCGGGCGCCACACCGTTATCGAGTTGCCCCGGGCCGAAGGCCAGGGCCTGGCCGCTGACACTGTCCAGCACGTAGCGGGCTTCGCCGTCGGGCGTGGTCAGTTTGGCAACCGGCCAGGTATCGGCCCAGGGCCAGGGCTTGCTCGGGGTCCCAGCCTGCAGTTGCTCGGCCCAGGCGTCGGCAATCAACCATTGGGCAAGCCACGCCTTGGCCTGCAGCCAGCTGCCCTGGGCTGCGACGGCCGCGGCACCCAGTAGCAGGGCAGTGGCAATCAGCTTACGCATGGCGCGGTTTCCAGTTCAGGATCAGCAGGCCAGCCAGCAACAGCGCGATTGCCAGCGCCCAGAGGCCATTGAGGCCGAGCGAGGTCTGCGGGTACAGGCGGTGGTCGACCGGGTTCAGGTTGGGCACCAGTTGGCTGTCGAGCGGCTCGTCAGCGGCGCGTACCGGTTGCTCCTCGACGGCGACGAAGCTGGTGAAGCGGCTCATCAACTGGTGCTCCAGCGCCACCGGCAGGACCAGATCGCGCACTTCGTCCTCGCCAGCGCCCTCGTTCAGGCGATCCATGGCGGCTTCGATCTTGCGGCGTGCCCAGATCCGGGCGATGCCGTTGCCCTGCTGTGGTTCGGGAATTTGCAGGTGCTGCTCCCATAGCGCCGGTTGGCGGCCGTGCAGGGCTACTTTCTCTGGCAGTTGGTTCAGTTTCACGGCGATCAGCAACGGCTGGTCAGGGTACAGGTCGGGCAGTTTCTGCGGCCAGATATCGGCATCGATGCCTTCCGGCAGTTCCAGTTGCAGGTGGGTCAGTACCGGTGACTCCAGTTTCTCGAACAGCCGCTCCATGGATTGTTCAATACCGCTGCGATCATCAATCGAGGTGAACTGGCCGCGGCCGACTTCGGCTGCCTTGCGCAGCAGGAAACTGTTCGGGGAGGCGCCAATGCCGACGGTGAAGATCCGCGCCTGACGCAGGCGCTGCTGGATCATCTGCAGGACCTCGCGCTCGTTGCTGACCGAACCGTCGGTGATGAAGATCAGCTGGCGCAAGTAGCCTGCCTCATTGGGCTGGGTCAGTGCAGCACGCAGCACCGGCAACATCTCGGTGCCGCCACCGGCCGGCAGCCCGGCTACCCAACTGCGGGCCTCACTCAGGTTGTCTTCGCTGGCCGGCACCGGTTCGCGATAGAGCATGCTGTACTCGCTGTTGAATTCGAGCACATTGAAACGGTCTTCGGGCTGCAGGCGGCTCAGTGCGTGAATCAGACTGCTGCGCGCCTGGCGAATGCGCTCACCCTGCATCGAGCCGGAGGTGTCGAGAATCAGAAAGACTTCGCGCGGCTGGCGCTGGCGACTGACCGGTTCGGCTGCAGGCGACAGCATCATCAGCGCGTAGTGATCTTCGCCCACCTGCTCAGTGAACACGGCGACCTGATTGCCGGCCTCGCTCGGCAGTTGCCAGTTGAGGACGAAGTCGCGATCCATAACCACCGGATTTTCCAGCAGTTGAACGCGGTAGCGGCGGCCGTCAAAGTGGCTGCTGATGGCGTGGCTGGGGCTGCTCACCTCGTGCAGGGCAAAGCCGCTGTCCAGCGTGATCTGGATGTCGGCCTGATGGGATGGGCCGTCGCGCCAGAGGCTGGCGACAATCGGGCCTTCCGGGCTGGCAGAGCTGGCGTTCGGTTTGCGTTGCTGCCCGTCGACCGGCTGCGGGCGGGTGTTGTAGCGCGGCGTCATGGTCAGCGGCAGGCGCAGGCTGTAGCGTCCTGCATCCGGCTGCAGCAGTTCGGTGTAGCTGAGGATGACGCTGATGGTTTCACCTGCGCCGATATTGGCGACCGAGGTGCTGAACAGGTTGGGACGCTGCTGTTCGACCAGGCCGGTCTGCTGGCCGTTGTCACGGGCTTGCTGATAGGTCTTGCGGGCCTGCTCGCGCTCCTGAATCTGGCCGTTGATCCGGCGCTCACCGATTTCCAGGGTCATGGCATGAATGGCGGCGCTCTCGCTGGTCGGCAGCACGTAGCGACCCTCGGCAAAGGCGCCACCGGGGTTGCTGAAGGATTGGCGAATCTGCACCTCGGCTACCGGGCCGCTGATCTGCACCTGCATGTCGGTATTGAGCAGCAGCGCCGGTTGCCAGCTGCCGTCTTCCGAGCGAAGCAGGAACATGCCTGTCTCGGGGTTTTCTGTTGATGCCTGAGTGGCGTTGCTGAACAGGCTGATACACAGCAGCAGCCAGGTGATTGCGGTTTTCATGTCGGGCCTCCCTGATGGACGATGCTGGCAGTGTGGCGACCCTGTTTGTGCTGATTATGTGGTTTGTGTGTGGTTTGGGGCGTCTCTGAACGGTACATTAACGATCACGTTAAACGCTGCTGGAGCATGCCTGCCTATGACCGACACCGACAGCCAGACCACCCGCACCGAGCTGGACGCCATTATCGAGGCGTTGCATCGGGACAAGCGCAAGCGGGTGCGCAAGCTGTTGCGTGGCATGCATCCCGGTAAGGTCGCCAGTCTGCTGGAGGCGCTTGATGGCGCCGAGCGCCTTGCCCTTTGGCAGCATATTGATGATGACCGCGAAGAGCAGGTGCTGAAGCATCTGACGCCACTGCTCGGCGCCCAGCTGCGCCGTGAGCCCGATACCTCCGACCTGACCGACGAAGATGAGGAAGGCGAGGGTGCTGCTACCCAGATCGCTCGGGTCCGTGACGCGCTGGAGGCCGGCAAGTTCAAACGGGTCGGCAAGGCGTTCCGGCAGATGCACCCGGCCAAGGCTGCCGGCCTGCTCGAAGCCTTGCCGCCGGCCGAGCGCAGCACCGTGTGGGAGATGCTCGATGCCGAGCGTGCTGGCAAGATCCTGGTCCACCTGCATGATGAGGTCCGCGCCCGGCTGGCGCTGGAAATGGACGAGGACGAGCTGGTCGCCGCCGCCCGCAAGCTCGACCTGGATGATCTGGTTGACCTGATTCAGGCGCTGCCCAGTGACAGCGGCCGGCAGCTGTTGCAGGCGATGGATGTGCGCAAGCGCCAGCAGTTGCTGTCGATGCTCTCCTACCCCGAGGACTCGGCCGGTGGCCTGATGAACACCGACCATATTTCGGTGCGCGCCGATGTTCGGGTGGGGTCGGTATTGCGTTATCTGCGTCTGCTTGAAGATCTACCGGACCACACCGACAAGGTGATGGTGGTAGACCGCAAAAATCGTTATCAGGGCGTTCTGCGTCTGAGCCGACTGGTCACCAGCGCCCCCGAACTGGCTGTCAGCGAGGTGATGGACAGCGACTTTCAACCGCTGGATGTGATGTTGCCAAGCCACGATGTGGCTCGCCGGTTTGAGGACCTGGATATTCTCTCCGCTGCGGTGGTCGATGAAGACGGCCTGTTGCTCGGGCGCATCACTGTGGACGACGTAATGGACCTGATCCGCGAAGACTCCGAGCGCACCATGATGAACATGGCGGGTCTGGACGACGAGGCCGACATGTTTGCGCCGGTCCTGACCAGCAGCCGGCGACGGGCGGTGTGGCTGGGGATCAATCTGGTTACTGCGTTTCTGGCGGCCTGGGTTATCGGCCTGTTCCAGGGCACGCTGGAGCAGCTGGTGGCGTTGGCGGTATTGATGCCGATTGTCGCCAGTATGGGTGGCATTGCCGGCAGTCAGACGCTGACGCTGGTGGTGCGCGGCATGGCGCTGGGTCAGGTTGAGGGTGGTAACGCGCGGCTGCTGCTGGGCAAGGAGATCGGCATTGCCTGCCTCAATGGGGTGCTCTGGGCGCTGGTGGTCGCCGCCTTGGCCGTGGCCTGGTTTGGCAGCTGGCAACTTGGAGCAGTGATTGCCGCCGCCATTTTGCTCAACCTGCTGTGCGCGGCGGTATCAGGACTGCTTATCCCGCTGCTGTTGCGCCGTGTTGGTGTCGACCCGGCGCTGGCCGGCAGTGTCATCCTGACCACGGTGACCGACGTGGTGGGCTTTCTGGCCTTCCTTGGCCTGGCAACGCTGTTTCTGCTCTGAGTCTGAGGTGGCGATCAGTCGATCGGGTTGCTGACGCTCTCGATCTCGCGTTTGACGTACATCGGATCATCAATGTTGCGAAACTTCACGTCGCTGATGCCGCGGCCGGTCAGCTTGACCGTGCCGTAGCCGAACATCCGCCCCCAGATGCTTTGCTCGATCTCGACGGTCTCGATCGAGCTGAGCTTCATCTCTTCGGTGTGCCGGCTGATGATGCCGGTCTTGAGGATCACCCGCTTGTTGGTCACGCCCTGCTCGATGGAGCGCAAGCGAAAGTATTCATACAGCGCAAGCAGCCAGGTCAGGCCGAAGGTCACCAGACCGAGTACCAGCCAGCAGTACATCGGTACCTTGGCGAACCAGTGCAGTTGAAAAACCTTGTGAATGACCTCGCCGCTGGACAGCGACTCTTCGATGTATGACATCTGTGCATTTCCTTCAAATGTGTGCTGCCGGGCACTCTAGCGAATTAGCCGCTGCTGGGACAGTGCCGCCGAGTTGGTGGTTCCGGTTAACGGTGTTGAATATATATGTAGCTTGCTAAATAAGTTTATCGGAGTAAACTTTATGGTTAGCAGGCTAACTATATTCGAGGTTATCCATGAGTCAGGATCAAGCGGCTTTGGCGTTGCACGAAACGTTGAAGCCTTCCATGGGCGCAGCGATGGGGCGAGTGCATCGGCTCTGGCGTGCCGCAATCAATCAGGCCGTTGGTGAACTGGGTATTACCGAGGCGCGCTGGAGTGTGATGCTGCATCTGGCCAAGGTGGGCGAGGGGTGTACCCAGCAGATGTTGGCAGATGAGCTGGCGATCGAGATGCCGTCATTGACGCGGACGCTTAATCAGTTGCAGGAGCAGGGTCTGATCGAGCGCCGGCGCGACCCCGGTGACCGCCGGGTTCACGCGCTCTGGTTTACCGAGGCAGGCCATCAGCGTATTGCCGACATGGGCGTGCATATCGAGAGGGTGCGCAAGCAGATTTATGCCGGTTTGAGTGACACCCAGCTGGATGCCTTTGCCGAAGTGCTGCTGGCGATGGAGGCGAATGTGCGCTCCCTGCTGGGCGGGGAGCGGGAGGCTGGCGAATGACGCCCGATCAGGTTTTTGCGCGCTGGGTGCGCGCGTCGCTATTGCTGTTTGCAGTAGTGTTTTGCTACTTCCTGGCGGCGGATCTGTGGATGCCGGTGACGCCGCAGTCGCGGGTCATCCACCCGGTTATTCGGGTTGCCCCGCAGGTGGCCGGCCAAGTGGTCGAGGTCGCGGTGGAAGATAACCAGCATGTCGTTGCCGGCGATCTTCTGCTGCGTATCGATCCACGGCCTTATGCGCTGGCTGTTCAGCAGGCCCAATTAGTACTGGAGGCCGCCGAGCGAGACAATTCGGGTATCGATGCCTCAATCGCGGCTGCGCAGGCGCGGGTGCGGTCGGCACAGGTGCGCAGCGCGGAGCTGGCCCGCGAGCGTGATCGGCTGCAGCGGCTGCTGGCCAGTCATAACGTGTCTCGGCAAAGCTACGAGCAGGTTGTTGCCAGCTCTCAGTCTGCTCAGGCGGAGCTGGCCAGCCTGCAGGCGCAGGTCCGGCAGTTGCAGGTGCAGCGTGGCGAAGGGGATCAGGGCAATCTGCGCCTGCGTCAGGCGCAAAATGCGCTGGAACAGGCCATGTTGAATCTGAGCTTTACCGAGGTGCGCGCCCAGAGCGACGGTGCGGTCTCCAACCTGCAGGTGCGCCCTGGTACCTATGCGGTCGCCGGGGCTGCGCTGATGGCTCTGGTTGCCGATGATGCCGATGTGGTAGCCGATTTTCGCGAGAAGTCGCTGTCGCACATGGACGTGGGCGAGTCCGCTGCGGTTGTATTTGATGCCATTCCCGGGCGGGTATTCGAGGCTCACGTAGCGGGTGTTGCAGCCGGTACTCGGGCCGGACAGTTGCTGCCTGACGGTTCGCTGGCTGCACCGGAAACATCCGATCGCTGGGTGCGTGACGCCCAGCGTCAGCGCGTCCATCTGGTGCTGGACGAAGAGCCCGGGCTGCTGTCGCAGTTGCCGACAGGCGCTCGCGCCACCGTGCAATTGTTTCCGGTCGGCGGCCCTGCCCGGTGGCTTGGCCGGGCACAGGTAGGTCTGCTCAGCCTGATGCACTACATCTACTGAGGTTGCCGATGAAGCCCATCCTGCTTACCAGCAAGCGGCATCTGGACGACAACGATGTGCGCCAGTGCCTGCGTATCGCCTTTGGCGGCATGCTCGGTTTTATCCTGTGCAAGCTGATGGGCTGGAACTATGGCGCCTTTTTCGTCGTACAGCCGATTCTGTTGCTGGGCATTGTTCCGGTGATTAACGCCCATATGCTGCGCCAGTTTGTCGCCAACATGCTGGTGGTTTCGCTCGCCGTGCTGGTGGTGCAGGGGCTGTTTGGTGACAAACCGGTGCCAATGACATTGCTGGTCATGGGCATGTTCGCGCTGCTGTTCGGGCAGATGAGCGGTGGCGCCAACTTCCTGTTTGGTGCCATGTCGGTGGTCAACATGTCGATGCAGCTCCATTTTGCCAGCTATCCTCAGGCCGATATCGGCGACATTGTTGCCAGCAACATCGTCTCGGTTTTCAGCACCCTGTTCATCGCCCTGCTGATGCAGCAGCTATTCCCCGATGTTGCGCCACGCGCGCCGCGTCCATTGGTGCGCAAATCCGCCAGCACCCGACGTCACGAAGTGATACTGGCCACCACGGTCGCCACTGCCTCGTTCATTGTATTTCAGGTATTCAATTTACAGAGCGGGCTGTCGGCGCAGGTCGCCAGTATTCTGGTGCTGTTCCCGCTGAACTGGCGCGGGGCCGGACCTGCGGGCTGGAACCGTGCGCTGGGAACGCTGGTGGGCTGCAATCTTGGGCTGGTTGTTCAATTGGTGCTGATGGACCACTTTGATGTGTTGCCGTTCGTGGCGGCCGGCCTGTGGATTTGCCTGATGCTGTTTGCCCGCATTCACATGCTGGAGGGTGGATCCGGCGCTGGTTTTGCTGCCTTGACTACCATGGCGATTCTGTTCGGTCAGTACCTCACGCCCCGTCAGGACCTGTTCTACAGTGATCTGTATCGATTCTGGTCACTGTCGCTGTCAGTGTTGTTGTCGCTGTCGGCGATTTATCTGTTGCATCTGCTGCTTGATCGATTTGCTGCCACGCGCTGGGCCGCGCCGAAGGCGGTTTCGGTCTGACCGTAGTGCCCGGCGCGGGCGACGAGTATGATGTGCCGATCTTCCTGGCTGGGGACCCTCTGCATGTTGCGGTTTTTGCGTCCGGTGCTGTTTGTTTGCGGCATTCTGGTACTGATCATGGCTGGTCTGATGCTCAGTGTCGCGGTGTTTGCCTGGTGGCGACAGGACCCGGAAATGCAGGTATTTCTGACATCGTTCGCGGTCACACTCGGCTGCGGCCTCGCGATGGTGCTGGGCTGCCGGGATAAGGGCTTTCATCTGGTTTCGCGTCAGCTCTATCTGCTCACTAGTCTGAGCTGGGTGCTGCTCTCGCTGTTTGGCGCATTGCCGCTGTTCTTCAGTCATTTTCAGCTCAGCGCCGAAGATGCGGTGTTCGAGGCGGTGTCCGGGATCACCACCACAGGCTCGACCATTCTCAGCGGTATCGAACACCTCGCGCCCAGTCTGCTGCTCTGGCGCTCGCTGCTGCAGTGGATTGGTGGTCTGGGGGTGATCGGTATGGCGGTATCGATTCTGCCGTTTCTGCGCGTCGGCGGCATGCGCCTGTTCCACACCGAGTCCTCCGACTGGTCGGACAAGTCCATCCCGCGGGTCCAGTCGCTTGCTCGCATGCTGGTGGCGACCTACCTGGGCCTGACCGTCAGCTGTGTGTTCAGTTACTGGTTGGCCGGCATGAACCTGTTTGATGCGATCAATCATGCCATGGCGACGGTATCGACCGGCGGGTTTGCGACCGATGATCGTTCCATGGGTCGCTTCCCGCTGGAGGTGCTGTGGGTGTCGATTCTGTTCATGACCCTCAGCGCGTTGCCGTTTACCTTGCTGATTGCCTTCTTTAGGCGACCCTCGCTGCATGTGCTCAACAACCAGCAGGTAATCGGCTTCCTCTGCATTATCGGCGCGGTATCGCTGTTACTGACGGCTGATCTGATCGATCTGCATCTGGCCGAGCCCTTCGAGGCCTTCACCCAGGCGACTTTCAACCTGGTCTCGGTGATTACGACCACCGGCTTCGCCTCGGCCGACTACACCCAGTGGGGCACTTTCAGCATCGCCCTGTTTTTTGTGGTGATGTTTATCGGTGGTTGCTCGGGGTCCACCAGCGGCGGCATGAAGGTGTTTCGCTTTCAGCTCAGTTATCTGTTTCTGCGTACCCAGGTTCGCAAGCTGATTCACCCCAACGGGGTGTTTGTCACCCAGTACAACGGCAGGCCGGTGCAGGATGACATTATTCTCTCGGCCGTCGCGTTCTCCTTCCTGTTTTTCATGACGCTGGGCGTGGTGACGCTGCTGCTGGCGCTGATGGGCCTGGATTTGATCACCAGCCTGACCGCGGCGGCTACCGCGCTGACCAACGTCGGGCCCGGGCTGGGTGATGTCATTGGCCCGGCGGGTAATTTTGCTACCCTGCCAGTGGCGGCCAAATGGCTGTTGTCGTTCGCCATGTTGATGGGGCGGCTGGAGTTGCTGACCCTGATGGTGCTTTTTACGCCGGTGTTCTGGCGTGGCTAACGCGGAATTTAAAGGGGATAGGGCATGATGCGCATCATCGTGCTGGGGGCGGGCCAGGTTGGTCGCAGCCTGGTGGAGCAACTGGTCGGCGAGAAAAATCACATTACCGTGGTGGATCGTGATGCCGGGCGGCTGCAGCTGTTGCAGGAGCTGTATGGTGCGCAGGGCGTGCAGACGATCTGCGCCCATGGCGCCCATCCGGTGACCCTGTCCAAGGCGGGGGCGGAGGACGCCGACATGCTGGTGGCGGTTACCAACAGCGATGAAGTCAACATGATTGCCTGTCAGGTCGCTCAGTCACTGTTCAATGTGCCGAACAAGATCGCCCGGGTGCGCGAGCAGGGCTACCTGACCCAGAACCGCGCGCTGTTTGCCAAGAGTGCAGTACCGGTTGACGTGCTGATCAATCCCGAGGCGCTGGTCACCCAGCACCTTAAAAAGCTGATTCGCTATCCGGGCGCTTTGCAGGTCATCAATTTCGCCGATGGCCTGGCCCAGCTGGTTGCCGTGCGCGCCTCCAACGGTGGCGCGCTGGTCGGGCAGCGCATTGCCACATTGCGCGAGCGGCTGCCCGCGGTGGAGATTCGGGTGGCGGCCATTTTTCGCCGAAATCATTCCGTGATCCCCGACGGCGATACCCTGATCCAGGACGGAGACGAGGTTTTTTTCGTTGCGGCAAGACCGGATATCCGACTGGTGCTGAACGAACTGCGACGCCGGGCAAAACCCTACAAGCGCATCGTCATTGCCGGCGGCGGCAATATCGGCGCGCGTCTGGCCAGCGTGCTGGAGAACGATTATCGGGTGAAGGTGATCGAGCAGGACATGGCGCGGTGCCAGTTTCTCTCCCAGTACCTGCGTCGAGCCACCGTACTCAATGGCAGCGCGTCGGACCGGGAGCTGCTGCTGGAGGAAAGTATTGAATCAGCAGATGTGTATCTGGCGCTGACCAATGATGACGAAGCCAACATCATGTCGTCGATGCTGGCCAAGCGCATGGGGGCCCGCACGGTTATCACGCTGATCAGTAATCCGGCCTATGCCGATCTGGTGCAGGGCGGCAGTATCGACATCGCCATCTCGCCGCAGCAGGCCACCATTGGCGCGTTGCTGACTCACGTGCGTCGCGGTGATGTGGTTGCCGTACACTCGCTGCGCCGGGGCACGGCCGAGGCCATGGAGGCGATTGCCCACGGCGATGCGCAGAGTTCGCAAGTGGTGGGCAAGCGGATTGACGAGCTGCCGTTGCCCCCCGGTGCGATGGTCGGCGCGCTGGTGCGTGGCGAGGATGTGATCATCGCGCATGACAGCACCCAGATCGAAGAGGGTGACCACGTCATTGTGATCGTGCCGGACAAGCGGGACATGCAGGCGGTAGAGCGGCTGTTTCAGGTCGGTCTTACCTTCCTGCTTTGAGGTGGACCGGGGCCGCGTGCAGCAACCCCGGGCACAGTCGGTTCAGTCTGCGTCCTGCAGCTCGACCATCAGGTCGTCGGTCAGATTTTCCAGAGCGTCACGCAGGGCATCGAGATCGGTCTGCGGGTACACACCCAGCAGCGCCCGCGCCTTGAACAGCAGGTCGGCACTCATCGGTGCCGGAGTGCATTCGGTTTCCAGCGATTCGACGTTGACGCCATGGCTGGCCAGTACGCGCGAGACCTCGTGGACGATACCGGCGCGGTCGTTGGCCACCAGGGTCAGTTGCAGGGTGCGCTGCTGCGGCTCGTCTGCCTGGCCACTGATAGCCACCTGGACATTGATGCCCTGGGCGCTGAGCCCGTCCAGGTCAATACGGAGTGCTTCGAGCTGGTCGTTGGCGACATCTACCCGCAGAATGCCGGCAAATTGTCCGGCCATGCGGGCCATGCGGCTTTCCAGCCAATTGCCGCCGTGCCGGTTGATGACCTGAGCCAGGCTTTCCACCAGACCGGGCTTGTCGGCGGATATGACGGTAATTACGAGCGGGGTGGTCATGCGTGATCTCCTTGGGAGCTGGCCTTGGTCAGTCCTGATAGTAGCTGCCGCCGCCGGTCGCCGTCATCTCCTGGCAGTTGGCCTCCAGCGTCTCGAAGTCGTACTCGGACAGGCCCACATACTCCAGGATGGCGCTGCCGACGGCGTTCCATTCGTGATCGACGTTGTGGTTGCCCAGCACCTTGTAGGCCCGGCAGATGTGTTCGGCCATCTTTAGAATGGCCAGCAGGTTCTTCTGCACCGGGTCATTGCCCAGCGGGGAAAGGAACACCTGCTCGGCATTGTGGTGACTGGCGATGGCGTCGCACAGGTGGCGCGGCAGCAGCCATGACTTGGCCGTGTAGTAGCCGATCACCGCGTGATTGGTGTTCATGCGCTGGTTTTCCACATCGACCAGTCGCATCTGGTCCTGCGCGTAGGACTCTTCCATGACTTCGATGTAGTAGGGGAAGCGACTGAGCATCAGCGGGATGCCGCAGTTGTGGAACAACCCCAGCGCATAGGCTTCATCCGGCTCGACGCAGCCAATGCGCTTGGCCAGCGTCATGCAGGTCATGGCGACGTCCTGCGCGCTGTCCCAGAAGCGGTTGAGATTGACGATGTTCTCGTCGGTCAGCTCGCCGCGAATCGATTGCGCATTGACGATGTTGACCACCCTGCTGACGCCCAGCAGGTTGACGGCTTGCTGGATGGAACTGATCCGGTTGGCCAGTCCAAAGAAGGGCGAATTGACGACCTTAAGCAGGCTGCCGGAGAGACCCGGGTCCTGGCTGATCAGCCGGGCAATGACCTTGGGATCCGGATCCGGCATCAACTGTTCCATCTGCAGGTCGACCATGATCTGCGGCTGCGGTGGTACGCTGATGCCTTGCAGGGCGCTGCTGATCTGTTGGTCGGTGAGCTCCGATGTCATGGCCTGGGTCCACTGATGACTTGAACTGCCGAGTTTAGCCGGAGACCGGGGAGCTTGGCACCCTGTATAATGGCCAACTGCATACATTTTTCTTGCCTGCCTCAGGAGTTCCCCATGTCATTGCCCAGCCTGCGTCTCAACGCCAATGCCGACCGGCGTATTCGTGGAGGCCACCTGTGGGTCTTCAGTAACGAGGTGGATACCGCGCTGACGCCGCTGACGGCCTTTGAACCGGGTCAGCAGGCGCAGCTGGAAGCCGCGGGCGGCAAGCCTCTCGGGCTGGTCTGTGTCAGCCCCAATAACCTGATCTGTGCACGTTTGTTCAGCCGCGATACCCGTCATCCGCTGGACAAGTCACTGCTGGTGCATCGCTTCAAGGTGGCCCTGAGTTTGCGTGAGCGGCTGTTCGACAAACCCTTCTATCGTCTGGTCTACGGCGAGTCGGATTTTCTGCCGGGGCTGGTGATCGACCGTTTTGGCGACTACTTCGTGGTGCAGATCGCCAACCCCGGTATGGAGCAGGTGCGGGGCGACATCGTTGATGCGCTGGTGCAGGTGTTCAAGCCGCAGGCCGTGCTGTTCAAGAACGACAGTGGCGCGCGCAAGCTGGAAGGGTTGGAGTCCTATGTTGAGGATGCGTTCGGCGAGATGCCTGACCTGATGGCGCTGGAAGAGAACGGCGTGCGTTTTGAAGCCCCGGTGCGCGAGGGTCAGAAAACCGGCTGGTTCTACGATCACCGCGCCAACCGCGCCCGTCTGGCGCCCTACGTGGCCGGCAAGCGGGTGCTGGACCTGTACAGCTATGTCGGCGGCTGGGGTGTGCAGGCAGCGGCCTTTGGTGCCAGTGAAGTCATGTGCGTTGACAGCTCTGCTCCAGCGCTGGACCGGGTGGAAGCCAACGCAGAGCTCAATGGCGTCGCCGAAAAGATGCTGGTGGTCGAGGGCGATGTGATGGTGGCACTGAAGGAGCTGAAAAACGCCGGCGAGCGCTTCGACGTGGTCATTGCCGATCCGCCGGCCTTTATCAAGAAGCGCAAGGATATCCGCAACGGCGAAGCTGCGTACCGACGCCTCAACGAGCAGGCCATGCGGCTGCTGAACAAGGACGGGATTCTGGTCTCGGCGTCCTGCTCCATGCATCTGGAAGAGGATCGTCTGCGTGACGCCCTGCTGGGTGCCAGCCGCCACCTGGATCGCAACCTGATCATCACCGAACGCGGCTTTCAGGGCGCCGACCACCCGCTGCATCCGGCGATTCCGGAAACCGGTTATATCAAGGCGTTGTTTTGCAGGGTTACGCCGGCCTGACGCCGGCTTCGTGCCGGCGAGCTGCAAGCCACAAGCTACAAGCTACAAGCTGCAAGAAAAGGCCGCGCGGAGTTGAATCGCGCGGTTTTTTTATGCTGACTCTAGATGCAGCTTCTTATTTAAACCCTTGAGGGTCTCGCTGCAGGTGCGAATCCGGTTTTGCTTGCCGCTTGCCGCTTGCCGCTTAGCGCTGCTGCGCCTCAGCGCAGACTGATGACCGGCCAGCCCTGGGCTTCGGCGTGGGCGCGGAGGGTGTCGTCGGGATCGACGGCTACCGGGTTGTCGACCATGCCCAGCAGCGGCAGGTCGTTGTGCGAGTCGCTGTAGAAGTAGCTGCCTTCAAGGGTGCGGTTGTTCTCCAGCAGCCAGCGTTCCAGGCGAGTTACCTTGCCCTCACGGAAACACGGGATGTCCGTGGTTTGGCCCGTGTAGCGGCCATCCTGGCGTTCGCATTCGGTCGCCAGCAGCAGGTCGATGCCGAGATGGCGGGCTATCGGGCCGGTGATGAAGCGGTTGGTCGCGGTGATGATCATCAGGGTGTCGCCGGCCTGACGGTGACGCTCGATCAGGGCCAGCGCCTTGGGCAGCACGATGGGCAGGATTTTCTCCTGCATGAATTGCTGGTGCCAGGCGTCAAGCTGTTCGGTCGGATGCTCGCCGAGCAGTTGCAGGCAGAAATTCAGGTAGACCCGGATATCCAGTCGCCCGGCCAGATAGTCGTTGAAAAACTGGTCGTTACGCGCCTTGTACTCGTCCGGATCAACAATCCGATGGGCAACGATAAACTCGCCCCAGGCGTGATCGCTGTCCCCGCCCAGCAGGGTGTTGTCGAGGTCGAAGATGGCGAGTGACACGGGTGTTCTCCTGAGCGGGTTGACGGCCCGCTAGAATAATCGAGTCAGCCGGTAAATGCCCGTAATCACTGACATCAATCGGTGGCATTTCCGTAATTGCTGCTGCAGCGTGCTTTGTGGAACAATGTTGTGATTATTGATTAAGGGATAGTGGCTGTGATTGACCCCGATGGTTTCAGACCCAACGTCGGCATCATCCTGACCAATGAGTTGGGTCAGGTGCTCTGGGCCAGGCGCATCGGCCAGGACTCGTGGCAGTTCCCGCAGGGGGGGATTCAGCGTAACGAAAGCCCCGAGCAGGCGCTGTATCGCGAGTTGCATGAAGAAGTCGGTCTGCTGCCTGAAGATGTCGAAATTCTTGCCTGCACCCGTGGCTGGTTGCGCTATCGTTTGCCGCAGCGGCTGATCCGCAGCCATTCGCAGCCGGTCTGCGTAGGTCAGAAGCAGAAGTGGTTTTTGCTGCGGCTGACCTCGGAAGACCAGCGGGTATGCATGACGCGCAGCGCAAAGCCGGAATTTGATGGCTGGCGCTGGGTCAGTTACTGGTATCCTCTGGGTCAGGTTGTGCCCTTCAAACGCGATGTCTATCGGCGTGCCATGAAAGAACTAGCGCCGAGACTGCTCTCCAGTCTTCCGGGTAGTTGAATATGCTCAATACGCTGCGCCGCATTGTTCAGGAGGTCAACTCTGCCAGAGATCTGGCAGCGGCTCTGGACATCATCGTGCAGCGTGTGCGTGAGGCAATGGGCACAGAAGTGTGCTCGGTTTATCTGCTGAATCCCGAAATCGGTCGCTACGTGCTGATGGCGACCGAAGGTCTCAACAAGGATGCCGTCGGTGCCGTTACCCTGGGCACCAGCGAGGGTCTGATCGGTTACGTCGGTACCCGTGAGGAGCCTGTCAACCTCGAAGATGCGGCATCTCACCCCCGTTTCCGCTACTTTGCCGAGACTGGCGAAGAGCGCTATGCCTCCTTCCTGGGTGTGCCGATTATTCACCACCGCCGGGTGATGGGCGTACTGGTGGTCCAGCAGAAGGAGCGCCGCCAGTTCGATGAGGGCGAAGAGGCCTTCCTGGTTACCATGAGTGCGCAGCTGGCCGGAGTCATTGCCCACGCGGAAGCCACCGGTGCCATCGGCGGGCTGGGGTGGGGCGGCGAGGTGGTCCAGGACACCCGCTTTGATGGTGTAGCCGGCGCGCCGGGCATAGCCATCGGTCATGCCGTAGTGATTCTGCCTCCGGCTGATCTGAAATCGGTCCCGGACAAGCAGATTCAGGATATCGATGCCGAGATTGCGCTGTTCCGCCGCGCCAAGGACAGCGTGCGTGATGACATGCAGCAGCTGTCCAGCAAGCTGTCGACGCAGCTGAGGCCGGAAGAACTGGCGCTGTTTGATGTCTACCTGATGATGCTCGATGATGCCGCGCTGGGTAACGAGGTGACCAACATCATCCGCACTGGCCAGTGGGCTCAGGGGGCGTTGCGTGAGGTGGTCAGCTCGCATGTCACCCGCTTCGAGCTGATGGACGACCCTTACTTGCGTGAGCGGGCGGCAGATGTGAAGGATATTGGCCGCCGCATCCTGGCCTACCTGCAGGAGGTCGGTCGGCAGGAGCTGGTGTTCCCCGACAATACCATTCTGGTCAGCGAGGAACTGTCGCCGGTGATGCTGGGGCAGGTACCGAAGGAGAAGCTGGCCGGTCTGGTCTCGGTCCTCGGTTCGGGCAGCTCGCATGTCGCCATTCTGGCCCGGGCGATGGGTATTCCGACGGTAATGGGGGCGCTGGATCTGCCCTATACCCGCCTCGACGGCATGGAGCTGATCGTCGACGGCAACCGTGGCGAAGTGTATTCCAACCCGTCGCAGGAGCTGCATCGCCAGTATCTTGATCTGGTTCGCGAAGAGCGTGAGCTGGTGCAGGGGCTGGAAAAGCTGCGCGATGTGCCCTGTGTGACGCTGGACGGTCATCGCATGCCGCTGCTGGTCAACACCGGTTTGCAGGCAGATGTGGCGCGCTCACTGGATCGCGGTGCCGAAGGCGTTGGTCTTTATCGCACTGAAGTGCCGTTCATGATCAAGGATCGCTTCCCCAGCGAAAAGGAGCAGCAGGCGATCTATCGCGAGCAGCTGGAAGCCTTTTACCCGCTGCCGGTTACCATGCGCTCGCTCGATATTGGCGGCGACAAGGCGCTGACCTATTTTCCGATCAAGGAAGACAACCCCTTCCTTGGCTGGCGCGGTATTCGCGTTACCCTGGATCACCCGGAAATCTTCCTGGTCCAGACCCGGGCCATGCTCAAGGCCAGCCTGGGCTTGAACAACCTGCGCATCATGTTGCCCATGGTCAGCAGTGTGTTCGAGGTAGAAGAGGCGTTGCACCTTATTCACCGGGCCTACAGCGAGGTGCTGGACGAGGGCGTCGACGTGCCCATGCCGCCGGTCGGGGTGATGATCGAAGTGCCCGCCGCGGTCTATCAGGCGCGCGAACTGATTCAACTGGTTGACTTCCTGTCGGTCGGTACCAACGATCTGACCCAGTATCTGCTGGCGGTCGATCGCAATAATCCGCGGGTGGCAGACCTTTACCATTCATTGCACCCGGCGGTGCTGCAGGCGTTGATCAAGATCGCCACGGCCTGCCGCGAAGCGGGCAAGCCGATGAGCGTGTGTGGTGAAATGGCCGGCGATCCGGCAGCGGCGGTATTGTTGATGGCGATGGGGTGTGACGCGCTGTCGATGAACGCGACCAACCTGCCCAAGGTGAAGTGGCTGCTGCGTCAGATCAAACTGTCCGATGCCAAGGCCCTGCTGGATGAGGTAATCGAGCTGGATAACCCCCATCTGGTGCTCAGCACCCTGCATCTGGCACTGCGTGGTATGGGCCTGGGCAAGGTCCTGTCACAACCCCGCTGAAGCTCAGCGCCATTCCCTGCAGGTTTCTCCCTGCGGCTCCCCAAGTGCTCCGAAGCGCCGCTCCGTCAGGCGGATGCGGTTGTTTGCCTGCAGGCGCAGAATGCTGCTGGCGCGGGTACCGTACTCCGGCAGTCCGACGATAAAGGTAGCCGAGAGCATGCGCTCCCACTCCAGGCTGATGCCGGTGTCGGGTAGCTGTTCGTCGGCATAGATGTGATCGTCGGCAAGCAGCGAAAACAGCGTCTCGTCGTCGGCATCCAGGTTGTTTGCCAGTGCGCTGCGCAGGCAGTCCGTTTTTGGCCATGGGCTGTCCAGATCGGCATTGGATACAGCATAAATGCCGGGTTCGAGCTGTCGCGCCTGGCCATGCTCGCTATTGAGAAACCACAGTTGCTCGCGGTCCCCGACCAGCAGATTGAAGCCGGTATAGTTTGCCAACTGCCCCTGCAGTGCGTGCATGAAGGCCGACGGTGACCGGGTGCCCTGCAGATAGTCCAGCGGCAGCTGCCCGCGCGACAACGGCGCTTTGGGAACGCCCGGGCGGCGAATATTGGTAACCGCGGCAAAACGGCCGTCGCGGGTGACTCCCAGCCAGGTGCCACCGGCTTCAATATCCTTGCCGGCCAGTAGCTCGGGGTGACCTTCCCGGGTCCAGAGGTCCAGCGCACGGGTGGGGCGGTGATGGAATTCGTCCCGGTTGCCGATCAGTAACAAGGGTTGCTGCGGGGATTGCTGCCAGGCAAAGGCAATCAGACACATAGAGGCTCCTTGGTTGCGTCCCAGTCTACCATCCGTAGCCTGGAATCGGGCCTTTGTGCGCCGCCGCAAGCGTTGTGCAAATGGGTTTCGCGCTTTTCCGAGGGCAGGCTGGCAGCGTATTCAGGACGGGTCAGAATCATAAAAAAGGGGCCAGACGATGCTGGCCCCTTTTGCGCCTGTATCCTGTCAGGGATCAACTACCAGCAGCGGCTCGATGGAAGCTACTTCGTTGACTGCGATGGCGGTGTAGATAGAGCCGGCTGCCAGCGCGGTGGTGGGCAGGTCGATGACGGTCGTTGTGGTGTCGGCCACATTGATGCTGATGTCATAACTGCCCGCGGGGACCTCGACGTAGTCGGAGGCGGTGAAGTAGGGCACGTCGGCAAGCCCGGCGAAAATATCGCCGTTGACCAGAACGTCTACCGCGGGTGCATCCGGTGAGGCGTGAATAACCCGGATCTTGGCACCAGCGGCCGGTGTCAGGTCGTCGACCAGCGGACGCAGGGTGAAGCCCTGAACACCGGTGACATTAACAAACCCGGTGGCCAGTACGCTGTAGGCCTGACCTGCTTCAACGGTAACGGGAAGGCTGGCCACTTCGTTTCCGCCGGCTTCCACGCCAATGGTGTAGTCACCGGCCAGTACCTGCAGGTAGTCACTCACATCCTTGAAAGACACGTCACTCAGAACGACGTCGCCGTCGACGGTGACATTCACTGCGGGTGCGTCAGGTGACAGGTGCAGGGCCCGGACTTGCGCGCGCTGGTCTTCCAGAACGACAAAGGGCGGCGAGTCCAGCAGCGCGATAACGGACGCGGGGGAGAAGCCTGATGCCCGGGGAATGGCTGCCAGGAAGTAGGACGGGCCGCTTTCCAGCTCGACGAATCCCGAGTCGTAGGCGATCGTTGCCGGGTCTCCTGCAGGGGTGATGCGGATGCGGTATTCCCCGGCGGGTACTTCCACGTAAGCGCCGCTGTCGGCAGCAGGTGCAAAGTCGGCAAGCAGCGGAGTGTCACCCAGTGCGTCTGTGGTGTCGACATAGACATCGACATTGCCGACCTGGGGCGCGGCATGCAGAACAAAGGCCCGCGCGGTTGCTGCTGCGGGTGTCTGGATGTCGTCGGTAATAACCAGCAGGTCAAAGCTGTCATCGCCCAGCAAGCCGCAGGCTACCAGGGTGTAGTCCTCGCCGCGAACGGGGGTTACCTCGGTGCTGAAGACGGGCTCGGAGTCGGCAGCAGCGCCTGCCGCTCGCACATCTATGGTGAGCGGTTCGGCCGGTACCCGGGTAAATGCGGTGGCGGTAAAGGTGTCCAGGGCCTCAATGGCGAGATCGCCATTGATGTAAATATCCACAGCCGGGGCGTCTGCTGCCGCATGTAAAACGCGTACTTCCGCCGACGGGCCGGCAGAAGAGCTGCCACCACCACCGCCGAGACAGCCGCTCAACGCGACGGATATGGCGACCAGAATAAGAGTCAGGGCTTTCACTGTCAGTTCCTCTTGATCAGGATGAAGGTTATTTACTGCCCTGTTAACCTAGATGCTTTTCTTGTACGTGACGGAAAATAACTTATACAAAGATTATGCAAAACGGGTCCTGATAATGGCTTGATGCCGCTATTTGGGTGCCTTTGCAGGAAAATGATGGCGGAAGGAGTACACTATCGGGCTGTCTGGTTTCCGGCTGTTTGCCGCCGGTTTATCGAGGTGTCTGTGGAATTTTTGCTGTATCTGGTTTTGGGTGGTTTTGCCGGTACGCTGGCTGGCCTGTTCGGTGTTGGCGGCGGCATGATCATTGTGCCGGTGCTGGTCTACAGTTTTGCCCTGCAGGGCATTGCTCCGGACGTGCTGACCCATATGGCGGTCGGTACCTCGCTGGCAACCATCGTGTTCACCTCGATCAATGCGATTCGTGCGCACCATGCAAAGGGTGCTGTGCGCTGGCGTTTGTTTGTCTGGCTGACGGCCGGGATTGTGCTCGGCACCGTGCTGGGTGCGCTGACCGCGGCGCAGATCAGCGGACCCATGCTGCAGAAGATCATTGGTGTCTTTGCCATTTGTGTGGCCATCCAGATGGCTTTCAAGTTGCAGCCAAAGGCGGCGCTGACTGAGCCGGGCAAGCCGTCGCTGGGTATTGCTGGCGGTGTCATCGGCTGGGCATCGGCCATCTTTGGTATTGGCGGCGGGTCTCTGACGGTACCGTTTCTGGTCTGGCGCAGCGTGCCGATGCAGCAGGCGGTGGCCACCTCATCGGCCTGCGGACTGCCGATTGCGCTGGCGGGCGCAATATCCTTTGTTTTTACCGGCTGGGATGAAACCGGGCTGCCGTCCTGGAGTCTGGGATATGTATATTTACCGGCGCTGATCGGTATTGCCTCGACCAGCATGCTGTTTGCGGGGTTCGGCGCGCGTCTGGCGCACCGGCTGTCCCAGGATCTGCTCAAGCGCCTGTTTGCCCTGCTGCTGCTGTGTGTTGGAATCAACTTTCTTGTCTAGGGATCTCGCATGTTGACCTACCCCCAGATTGACCCGGTGGCGTTGGCCATTGGTCCGCTGAAGATTCACTGGTACGGCCTGATGTACCTGATCGGCATTGGCGGTGCCTGGTGGCTGGCGCGCCGCCGGCTGGCTGATTTTGCCCCGACCTGGACCAAGGAGACGCTGTCCGATCTGGTGTTCTGGGTGGCGCTGGGTGTGATTGCCGGTGGACGTCTGGGGTATGTGCTGTTTTACGATCTGGCGTCCTACATCAGCAATCCGCTGCTGGTGCTGGAGATCTGGAAGGGTGGCATGTCGTTCCACGGCGGCTTGCTCGGCGTGCTGCTGGCGCTGCTGTGGTTCTCGCGCAAGCACAACAAGCGCTTTTTCGAACTGGTCGATTTCGTTGCACCACTGGTGCCGATCGGTCTGGGGGCCGGCCGCATCGGCAACTTTATCAATGCCGAGTTATGGGGCAAGGCGACCGACGTGCCATGGGCGATGGTCTTCCCGACCGATCCCGAGCAGTTGGCGCGCCATCCGTCGCAGCTGTATCAGTTTGCGCTGGAAGGCGTCGCGCTGTTTGCCATCCTCTGGTTCTACTCGCGCAAGCCGCGCCCGACCATGGCCGTTAGCGGCCTGTTTGCCATCTGCTATGGCTGCTTCCGTTTTGCCGTCGAGTTTGTCCGTGTGCCGGACGCCCAACTCGGCTATCTTGCTTTCGGGTGGCTGACCATGGGCCAGCTGCTGTGTATTCCCATGATTTTACTCGGCGCCCTGTTGATGGGGCTGGCCTACCGGCGTGAGGGGCGCACCGCATGAAACAGTATCTCGACCTGATGCGCCACGTGCGCGAGAACGGCACCTTCAAGAGTGATCGTACCGGCACCGGCACCTACAGCGTGTTCGGCCACCAGATGCGCTTTGATCTGGCTGAGGGCTTTCCGCTGGTGACGACCAAAAAATGTCATCTCAAGTCCATCATCCATGAGCTGTTGTGGTTTCTGCAGGGTGACACCAATATCCGTTACCTGAAGGAAAACGGCGTCTCGATCTGGGATGAATGGGCTGACGAGAATGGCGATCTGGGGCCGGTGTACGGCTACCAGTGGCGCAGCTGGCCGGCGCCAAACGGCGAATCCATTGATCAGATCAGCAAGCTGATTGCGATGATCAAGAGCAATCCGGACTCGCGCCGCCTGATCGTGTCGGCCTGGAACCCGGCGCTGGTTGATCAGATGGCGCTGCCGCCGTGTCATGCGCTGTTCCAGTTCTATGTTGCCGACGGCAAGCTGAGTTGCCAGCTGTATCAGCGCTCGGCGGATATCTTCCTGGGTGTACCGTTCAATATCGCCAGCTACGCGCTGCTGACCCTGATGGTGGCGCAGGTCTGTGATCTGCAGCCAGGCGAGTTCATCTGGACCGGCGGCGACTGTCACCTGTACGCCAACCATATCGAGCAGACCGATCTGCAGCTGACCCGCGAGCCGCTGCCGCTCCCGACCATGAAGTTGAACCCCGAGGTGACCGATCTGCTGGCGTTCCGTTTCGAGGATTTCGAGCTGGTGGGCTACCAGTCGCATCCGCACATCAAGGCGCCGGTGGCGGTATGAGTGATGTCAAAATTGCCATGATTGCCGCCATGGCCAGTAACCGGGTGATCGGTCTGGATAACGCCATGCCCTGGCATCTGCCGGAGGACCTGCGTTATTTCAAGGCGACCACCCTGGGCAAGCCGATCATCATGGGCCGCAAGACCTTTGACTCGCTGGGTCGAGCGCTACCGGGTCGCACCAATATTGTGGTTAGCCGCCAGTCGGGCCTGCAGCTGCCGGGTGCCGAGGTGTTCGACTCCATAGAAGCTGCACTCGACTTCGCTGAGCAGCAAGCGGCGATTGATGGCGTCGACGAGGTGATGGTGATTGGTGGCGAGACCTTGTATCGCCAGTGCCTGGAAGATGCCGACCGTTTGTATCTGACCCGTATCGAATCGGCGCCAGACGGGGATGCATGGTTCCCGGAACTGGATGCTGCCCAGTGGCTGTTGGTCAGTGAGCGGGCAGTGGCTGCCGGTGACGGCTACCCCGCCCACGCCTACCAGGTGCTTGAGCGCCGGCGCTGAGGGTCAGTTGAGGACAGGCGATGACGCGGCCTGCCCGATCAGTTCCTCGAGGGGCCGCGGTTTGCCGATCCAGTATCCCTGAAGCAGGTTGCCGCCCCAGCGCGAGAGCTGGTCGGCAACGCGCGCGTCCTCGACATAGTTGGCCGCGACTTGCTTGTTCATGCCCCGTGACAGGGTGATGAGGTTATGCAGGTACTCGCCCTGCTCGGGGGACGGGTTTTCACTGAGCGCGCGGCAGTCGACCTTTACGCCCTTGATTGGCAGACGGTTAAGGTAGCCCAGCGCACCGTATTCCGAGCCAAAGTGATCCAGCCAGATTTCTACGCCCAGGTCGTGCAGCGCAGTGCACAGTGCCGTTGCCTGGCTGGCGTGCTGCAGCAGCGTGTCTTCGCGCAGCTCCAGCTGAATCATGTGCGGCGGCACTTTGCTTCGCAGCAGGAGCTGGCGCAACTGGTCCACAAAGCGCGGCTGCTTGAGCTCGCGATCGCTGATGTTGATCGACAGTCGGCAATGTATGCCGGCATCCAGCCACTGTTTTACCGCCTGTAGCGCCTGGCCGATAACCCAGTGGCCCATCGGCAGGATCAGCCCGCTGTGCTCGGCCAGCTTGAGGAAGGCATCCGGTGTCAGCAAGCCGAGTTGCGGGTGCTGCCAGCGCAGCAGCGCCTCCCAGGCCACGGTATCGCCGTGGTTGGTATCGACGATGGGTTGATAGTGAAGGCGGAACTGGCCCTCGAGCAACCCGTGTCGCAGACCCTGCTCAATGTCCAGATTGTGGCGGGTTTCGGCATCGCGCTGCGGGTTGAAAAAGGCATATCCGTTACGACCGTTGGCTTTTGCGCGATACAGCGCCTGATCGGCGTGTTGCAGCAGTTCGGCAGCGGTGGCGCCGTGGCCGGGGAAGGTGGCAATGCCGACACTGGCTGACACCAGCAGATGATGACCGCTGAGGGTAATAGGCTCGCTCAGCGTATGAATGATCTTGCTGGCGATCAGGGCGGCATCGTTCGGGTCGTGCAGGTCGTTGAGCAGGGCAACAAACTCGTCGCCGCCTATCCGTGCGATCAGGTCATCCTGACGCATGGTTCGGCGCAGCCGGTTGGCGATCACGGCGAGCAGCAGATCACCCAGGCCATGGCCGAAGGTGTCGTTGATCTGCTTGAAGTAGTCCAAGTCGATATAGAGCAGGGCGAATCCGGTCGGGCTGCGTTGCCCGCGCAGGATCATGCGGTCCAGCTCGGACTCGAGCAGGGCCCGATTGCCAAGGCCGGTCAGCGGATCCTGGCGTGCCATCTGGTGCAGTTTCTCGCCACTGCTTCGACGACGCTCCGCGTTGATCAGTGCGCGCGTGAGTGCGTCGGCGTTGAGGCTTTCCCGCGGCAGGATGTCATCCGCACCGCCGTCTATGGCGGCGCTATCACGCTCGGGGCTGTCGTCGTCGCTGATCAGCAGCAACAGGGTTTCGGTGCTGGCTCGGCGGGCGTCCTGCAGCAGGCTGGGTTCATTGGGCAGGAGGCAGGCGTCGTAGTCGCTGGCACTCAGACGGGTGGCTGCGTCGCGTACGCTGGTGCAGATATCGACATCAAATGGGCCGGCCGAAGGGGCGCGGCACAGATCGAGCAGGTGTGCCCGCTTTGCCGGATTTGATTCAACCACCAATATCTTGCGTGCTGCGCGTTCCATGAGTGCGGGCCCAGTCAGCTGGTGTTATTCGTCCATGCACGGTTTTGTCACTGCTGTATGTTAACGCCGTCACGCTTTGACAGCCCATTCATTCGTGTCAAACAGCGCAAAATCTCCGACAGGCGGTATGGCTAATGGCCTGTAATGCCGGATTTTTGTCTTTGCTTTTGCCTGTTTGTTTGCTATGGCGGGAAGTTGGCGCAGGGGCGGGGCCCCTGCGCGCGAGGGAGTGGTGTATCAGTCGTCGAGCAGCGCCTTGTTGCGTACTGCGCCCTTGTCGGCGCTGGTAGCCAGCAGGGCGTAAGCTTTCAGCGCGGTGCTGACCTTACGCGGGCGTGGTGCGGCTGGTTTCCAGCCTTTGGCGTCCTGCGCGGCGCGGCGTTTGGCCAGTTCTTCATCCGACACCAGCAGGTTGATGCTGCGGTTGGGGATGTCGATCAGAATGCGATCGCCGTCCTCAACCAGGCCGATGGCACCCCCAGCGGCGGCCTCGGGTGAGGCGTGGCCGATTGACAGGCCACTGGTGCCGCCAGAGAAGCGACCATCTGTCAGCAGGGCGCAGTCTTTGCCCAGGCCCTTGGACTTAAGGTAGCTGGTGGGGTAGAGCATTTCCTGCATGCCCGGGCCGCCTTTCGGACCTTCGTAACGAATGATCACGATGTCACCCGGCTTCACTTCGTCGGCCAGGATGCCTTTGACGGCGCTGTCCTGGCTCTCGAAGATTTTGGCGTTGCCTTCAAACACGTGGATGGATTCGTCTACACCTGCGGTCTTGACCACACAGCCATCGAGCGCGATGTTGCCGTACAGCACAGCCAGGCCGCCTTCCTGCGAGTAGGCGTGCTCTACCGAGCGAATACAGCCCTCGGCGCGGTCATCGTCCAGGCTGTCCCAGCGGGTGCTCTGGCTGAACGCGGTTTGCGTCGGAATGCCAGCCGGGCCGGCGCGGAAGAAGGTGTGTACCGCTTCGTCATCGGTCTGCGTGATATCCCACTGGGCGATGGCGTCGGCCATGCTCGGGCTGTGCACGGTCGGCACGTCGGTGTGCAGCAGGCCACCACGGGCCAGTTCGCCAAGGATGGAGAAGATGCCGCCAGCGCGGTGCACGTCTTCCATGTGGTATTTCTGAATGTTCGGCGCCACCTTGCACAACTGCGGTACCTTGCGCGACAGGCGGTCGATGTCGCGCAGGTCGAAGTCGATTTCGGCTTCCTGGGCGGCAGCCAGCAGGTGCAGGATGGTGTTGGTCGAACCGCCCATGGCGATGTCCAGCGTCATGGCGTTCTCGAACGCCTTGAAGCTGGCTACGTTGCGCGGCAGAACCGACTCGTCACCTTCGCCGTAGTAGCGCTGGCACAACTCGACCGCCAGACGGCCGGCGCGCAGGAACAGTTGCTCACGGTCGCTGTGGGTCGCCAGCGTCGAGCCGTTGCCCGGTAGTGACAGCCCCAGTGCTTCGGTCAGACAGTTCATCGAGTTGGCGGTAAACATGCCGGAGCAGCTGCCGCAGGTCGGGCAGGCGCTGCGCTCGTACTCTTCGACCTTCTCGTCGGAGCAGGAATCGTCGGCAGCGACGACCATGGCGTCAACCAGATCCAGACCGTGGCTGGCCAGTTTGGTCTTGCCGGCTTCCATCGGGCCGCCGGAGACGAACACCACCGGGATATTCAGGCGCAGGGCAGCCATCAGCATGCCGGGGGTGATCTTGTCGCAGTTGGAGATGCAGACAATGGCGTCGGCGCAGTGGGCATTGACCATGTACTCGACCGAGTCGGCGATGATTTCGCGGCTGGGCAGCGAATAGAGCATGCCGTCGTGACCCATGGCGATACCGTCGTCGACTGCGATGGTGTTGAATTCCTTGGCGACACCGCCGGCCTTCTCGATTTCCCGTGCGACCAGCTGGCCCAGATCCTTCAGGTGAACGTGTCCGGGCACGAACTGGGTGAAGGAGTTGGCGATGGCGATGATCGGCTTCTTGAAGTCTTCGTCCTTCATGCCGGTAGCGCGCCACAGGGCGCGGGCGCCGGCCATGTTGCGGCCGAAGGTGGATGTTTTCGAGCGGTAATCAGGCATGACGGAATTCTCGTGGTGTAGTGCAGTCGGGCAAGCATACCAATTCACGGGGCGGCATGCAGCCGTGTCGCGGGCGTCGGCATGTAGTCTTTTTGAGTTACAGAGCATTGCGGCGAGATGTTGTATTGATGTCGAGCGCGCTTTTTCGGTCTCTGGATCGGCATGGCGCTGCGGTAAACAGGAAGCGCTCCGGCAGCCCCGTTTGATTGTGGGCGGCTGCCGTCGGGCAGATAAAAAAGTAAATGGAGACGACGCCTGTGCAGACATTGCTTTCGAATTTTCCCGCCGTGCGGCTGGCACTGGCAGCGGTGGTGACGACGTCCCTTTCCCTGACCGGCTGCCTGTCCGGTGGCGGTGGCTCATCATCTGATGGTGCCGCAACGGTGGAAGAGCCAACCGATTTGCGCACCACCCTCGCCGGCCATCGTTGCGCCGAGTTGGCTGACCTTGGGCGCTAGCCACACCTCGGAACTGGCCTATTTGTTCGGTACTGACGATTCCTTCAGGCTGCGCGGCGCAACCGATGACCAGGTTGCCCTGGCCGATATCATGAGCCGTGCCTGGACGACCTTCGCCCGTTCGGGTAGTCCAGGTCACGAAGACCTGAACTGGGTGGATTACGGTGATAGTGCCGGTGGCATGGTCTCGTTCGAGACACCTGAGGTACAGCCTCTTTCCCGTTCGGTGTTTCGCAGCGTGCATCGCTGTGACTACTGGACTCCCGAGGTCTGATACGACCTGTCTTGTTCGCGGAGGTGGGCCGGAGACGGTGTTCCGGCCCACCTCTGGCGTTACCGCAGTACGAAGCTGTAGCTGAGGATGGCGCGTACCTCGTCGACATCGCGCTGGCCGGCGACTTCGCTGCGCAGGCTGGCGTGGCGCAGGGAGATGCCAAGGTCTTTCAGGTAGCCACTCTGCACCTTGTAATCCACACGCAGGTCGCGTTCCCATTCGCTGTCAGCCCCGGCAACGGCGCTGTCCACATCGGTGCCGCGCAGGTAGCTGGCGGTCGCCTTCAGGCCGGGCACGCCGGCGGCGGCAAAGTCGTAACCGTAGCGTGCCAGCCAGGTACGTTCACCGGCACGCTGGAACTTGCCGATCTGCGAGTCGGTGATCAGGTAGGCGGTAGCACCGTCGCCGTTGTTGATGAACGGGAAGTTGCTGTTGCCGCTCAGGTGCTGGTAGCCCAGGCCCAGGCTGTGGCCGCTCTGGCTGAAAGTGAACAGCGCACTGGCCGCCTGGTTGTCAACTTCACCGTTGTTGTTGAAACCGCTGGCGCCGTAGCCCGCACGCCGGTCGTCGTTGGCGCCGTGGGCATTGCTGTCGAAGTAGCGCAGGTCGGTGGTCAGCTTGCCGTCGCCCAGGGCGAGGTTATGCACTGCTCCGAGGTAGTGCTGGCGATAGTAGTCCTTCAGCTCGGCGAAGTAGTAGGACGTGGTCAGGTTCTCGGTCAGGACGTAGTCGCCGCCGGCGTAGCGGAAGCGGTCGACCCGTTCGCTACCGCCGGCAATGCGCAGGTCATCGTAGTCACTGGACGCGCGGCCGCTGGCCTGACGAATCTCGCCGACGGTCAGCTTGAGTTTGTCGATATCGCCGGAACTTATCTGTGCGCCGCGGAAGGTTTGCGGCAGCAGGCGACCGTCGTTGTACGTCAGAACCGGCAGCTTGGGCTGCAGTGCACCATAGCGCAGTTCAGTGTTGGCGATGCGCGCCTTGGCGGCAAAATCGATGCGGCTGAACTCGTCTGCGGCGCGGCCATTGCTGTCGAGCGGGAACAGATTGCCGGGGTTGCGGCTGCGGTCGGCCTTGCTGGTGCGTCCGCCCGAGTCCAGGCGAATGCCCAGCTGCGCTATCGCATCAAAGCCGAGGCCGACAGCCCCCTCGGTGTAGCCCGATTGGAAGTTGAGGACAAAACCCTGGCCCCATTCCTCACCATAGGACGGAGCGGCGTCGCCGCTGCGGTTGTCCTGGTTGAAATAGAAATTGCGGGTATCCAGGGTGGCCTTGCTGTTTTCGATCAGCGCGCTGGCGGCGGCAGAGTGGGACAGGCCGAAAAGGCTTGCGGCGATGGCGCTGGCAAGGGTGTGGCGTTTCATTGGAAGCTCCGAAGTAGAGTGGGCGTGCCGCGCTTGGGCTGTCGGCATTTGCACTCTGGAGGTAGGCTTCAGGGCTCGGGCGGAACAGAAGTTGCGGCATCGCTGTTCAGGCGACGCCGTAACATAAGTGAAATATTTAGGTTCTAGAAGGAATAAAAAGTTATTTTCTTATAGCTTTTTTTCAAATACCTTTGAGTTGCGCTGCAAGTTGTACAGTGCCGCCCGTTTGGCAGGCAGCCGCTCTACGCTGCTTGGTTCGAAGCCGCGTTCGCGGAACCAGTGAGCTGTACGGGTCGTCAGCACGAACAAGGTATCGATCTTCAGGCTGCGTGCCTGACGCTCAATGTGTTGCAGCAACTGATCGCCCCGGCCGCCCTGGCGGTAGGCCGGGTCGATCGCGACACAGGCCAGTTCTGCAGCGCTGGAGCCTTCCAGCGGGTACAGCGCGGCGCAGCCGATAATGCGACCGTCCCGTTCGATCAGGGTGAACTGGCCGATTTCGGTCTCCAGGACTTCGCGTGAGCGGCGCACCAGAATACCGGCCTCTTCCAGCGGGCGCAGCAGCTCCAGCAGCCCGCCGACATCGTCGATGCTGGCGCCGCGAATCTGTTCAAAGGCTTCCTGACTGACCAGTGTGCCGCCGCCGTCACGGGTGAACAGCTCGGTCAGCAGAGCACCGTCTTCGGCAAAACTGACAATATGGCTACGCCGCAGACCGGCGTTACAGGCCTTGCATGCCGCCTGCAGCAGGGTGCCGGGCTGGCTGTTGCCGAGATTGGCCAGCAGTGGCGCTGCGCGGGTGGGCTTCAGTTCACGCAGCAGTTCGCCATCCTCGTCCCGGATGCCGGTATCTTCGCCAAACAGAATCAGCTTGTCGGCGCCCAGGGCAACGGCCACGCTGGTGGCGACATCTTCGCAGGCCAGATTGAATGCCTCGCCGGTTGGTGAGTAACCGAGGCTGGAGAGCAGCACGATATTTTGCTCGTCGAGATGGCGGGTGATGGCCTTGCGATCGATCCTGCGCACTTCGCCGGTATGGTGGAAGTCGACCCCGTCTACCACGCCAATGGGCTTGGCGGTAACCAGATTGCCGCTGACTACCCGCAACCGGCTACCCGATTGGTGGGCGCACAGGCGCGCTTCTATGGCGATGCGCAGACTGCCGACAGCATCAATCACGCAGCTGAGGGTATCAATGTCGGTAACACGCAGGTCATTGTGATACTGCGAGCGAATGCCGCGCAGGGCCAGTCGTTCCTCAATCTGCGGGCGTGAACCATGCACCAGCACCAGACGCACGCCAAGGCTGTTGAGCAGCATGATGTCGTGGATGATGTTGTTGAAGTTGGCGTGGATCATGGCTTCGCCCGGCAGCAGCAGCACGAAGGTGCAGTCCCGGTGCTGGTTGATGTAGGGCGTCGAGTGACGGAACCAGTTGACGTAGTCGAGCATGCGCGGTGTTCCAGACAAAAGAGCTATTAAAGGGGTTTGCGGGTGAGGCTTCAAGCGGCCCTGTTACTGCAGGCAAAAGCGTCGGATCAGCCCTTGCAGCAGATCGATGGTGGGCTGCAGGCGGTCCAGGGCGAGAAACTCGTCCGGCTGGTGCGCCTGATCGATATCCCCGGGCCCCAGAATCAGTGTCTGCATACCGAGCTGGTTGAGATATGGCCCCTCGGTGGCGAAGGCGACAGCACCGGCGCTTTGCCCGGTCAGCTCTTCGCAGGCCCGGACGATCGGCGCATCAGCGGGGGTCTCGAAGGCCGGCACGCCGGGAAACAGCGGCTTATAGTCGATCTGTACCTGGTGTTCGGCCGCGATCGGCAAAAGCCGTTCGCGGATCGCCGCGCGCAGTTCGTCGCCGTTCATGCCGGGTAGCGGGCGGATATCGAACTCCAGCGCGCACTTGGCACAGATCCGGTTCGGATTGTCACCGCCATGAATGCAGCCCAGATTCAGCGTCGGGGTGGGCACGCCGAACAGCGGGTTGCTCCAGCGCTTTTGCCAGTCTCCGCGCAGTTGCAGCAGGTCGCCGATCACCGCATGCATGGCCTCCATGGCGTTGTGGCCAAGGCTCGGGTCGGACGAGTGACCAGCCTGCCCGATGATGTCGATGCGCTCCATCATGATGCCCTTGTGCAGGCGAATTGGCCGCATGCCGGTGGGCTCGCCGATGATCGCGTGGCGTGCCTGGCTGAAGTCGGCTGCCACCAGTGCCCGGGCGCCGCTCATGGAGCTTTCCTCGTCGGCAGTGGCGAGGATGATCAGCGGGTGTTTGAACGGCTGGTTCAGGTAGCTGCGCACCGCTTCGATGATCAGCGGGAAGAAGCCCTTCATGTCGCAGCTGCCCAGTCCATACCAGCGGTTGTTTGCTTCGGTCAGGGCGAAGGGATTGTGCTGCCAGCGCTCCGGATTGCAGGGAACGGTGTCGGTATGGCCGGCCATGACCAGGCCGCCGGGGCCGCTGCCAAAACTGGCGAGCAGGTTGGCCTTGCCGGGCTGATTGGCAATCGGCAGGATGCGGCATTCAAAACCCAGATCGTTCAGCCAACTGGCCAGCAGTTCTACTACGGGTAGATTGCTCTGATCCAGGTCTGCCTGGGTGCAGCTGATCGAAGGGAGCCTCAGCAGGGCGTCGAACTGATCCTTCAGTGGCGGCAAGGGCATGGGCAACTCCGGTTGAGGCGGGTGTTCTGCCTGTCAGAACACCCGACGCACGTGTTGCTTCAGCTTACGCCGCCGCTGGCGGATAGTCAGCTGAAAATCCCGGTGAGGATATAGAAATAGATGATGGAGAGAATGGCGCCGGCTGGCAGAGTAACGACCCAGGAGCTGAAGATGGTGCCGATCACGCGCAGGTTCAGCGCGCCAATGCCGCGGGCCAGGCCGACCCCGAGGACCGCCCCTACCAGGGTGTGGGTGGTAGAGATCGGCAGGCCGATGCTAGACGCTCCGACGACCGTGGTGGCAGTAGCGAGTTCGGCTGCAAAGCCGCGGCTCGGCGTCAGTTCAGTGATGTGTTTGCCGATGGTGGCGATGACGCGGTAGCCATAGGTAGCCAGACCAACAACGATACCGATTGCGCCAAGCAGCAGAACCCAGCCGGGTACCAGCGACTTGCTTGCCACTTCGCCGCCGGAGTGCAGTACTCCCACGATGGCGGCCAGCGGGCCAACGGCATTGGCGACGTCATTGGAACCGTGGGCGAAGGCCATGGCGCAGGCGGTGAAGATCATCAATACCGCAAACACCTTTTCCACACTGGCGAAGTGGAAGGTTTTGTCCGCTTCCGGGTCGGCCTTGATGCGGCTCAGCAGGGTCACACCCAGCCCGGCAACCAGTATGCCGGCAATCACGGCCAGCCCAAGGCTTTGCCAGCCGCTGAGGTTGAGGCCGATGTGCTTGAGGCCCTTGGTCAGGGTCAGGATGGTGACGACAAAGCCAACCGCAAACATATAGAAGGGAACGTAGCGCTTGGCGTTGCTGAAGGGGTTTTCGGTATCGAGAATCAGCCGGTGCACGCTGATGAAGATCATGAAGGCAACGATGCCTGACAGTAGCGGCGAGATTACCCAGCTGGCGACGATCGGAGTGACGCCTTCCCAGTGCACGGCTTCCATCGAGACGCCGACTGCACCAAAACCGATGACTGCGCCAATGATCGAGTGGGTGGTCGATACCGGCCAGCCCTTGATCGAGGCGACCAGCAGCCAGGTGCCGGCGGCCAGCAGTGAAGCCATCATGCCGAACACCATCTGATCGGGGCTGATCGCCTCTGCATCAATGATGCCGCTGCGGATGGTTTGGGTTACCGATCCGCCGGCCAGGTAGGCGCCGAGAAACTCGAAGACGATGGCAATGAAGATTGCCTGCTTGATGGTCAGCGCGCGGGAGCCGACCGAGGTACCCATGGCATTGGCAACATCGTTGGCGCCGACGCCCCAGGCCATGAAGAAGCCGAAAAGACAGGCAAGGATCAGCAGGATGGAGCCGTACTCTGCAATCAGGGTCATATCTCTAATACTCTAAAACGGGTGCATGGGCTGGCGGCTTTCCGTCAGGGCGGAAAGTCCGTCATGGTGCTGCTGGCCGTTCGGTCGCTTCCTAGCGGGCCATCAGCAGTTCCAGGCGGTTACCGACGCGCTGGGCGCGGTCGGCGACATCACCAATCCATTCAATGATCTGGTACAGAAACATCACATCAACCGGTGGCCAGTCCTTCTCGAGCTTGAACAGCTGCGCACGCAGGCCGATCTGCATGTTGTCGGTGTCATGCTCGATGCGGTCCAGTTCCTCGATCAGACGCTCGACCAGGGTGACCTCGCGGCCGGCAAATCCGGTTTCCAGCAGCTCGTCCAGCTCGTTCATGGCCTTCAGTGCCTGAGCCGCGGCATCGATCGAGCGCTGTACAAACGCGCGGAAGTCGGGGAACAGGCTTGGCGGAATCACCATACGGCGGCCGAACATCAGGCCGGCGATATCCTTGGCACGGTTGGCGACTTTGTCCTGTACACTGAGCAGCTCCAGCAGATCGGAGCGCGGTACGGGCAGGAACAGGCTCTTGGGCAGGTGAACACGGACATCCTTCTTCAGTTTGTCCGCTTCGCGTTCAAGCTGGGCCACCTGCTTTTGCAGGCGCTCTGCTTCGGTCCAGTCCTCGGCCTGCAGTGCGTCGATGAAGGGCAGCAACTGGGCCGCGCATTCGTGGGCCTTGGCAATGTGCTGCTGCATTGGGCCGATCGGTGAACGACCGAACAGAGTGAGGAACGGATTGTGTGGCATGACGCCTCCCGCTGGAATTGAGGCCGCAAAGTATAGGTGTTGAGCTTGCAGCCGTCATCAAATTGAAAACAATTGAACACTTTTCATCGTTGGCATCGACTGCCGACGGTGTTGCCGAGAATGTCCCATGGTCAAAGAAACCGAAATCAAGCTGCGCGCCAGTGCCGATGTACTGGCAGCGCTGCGCGCCCATCCGTTGCTCAATGAGCGCCGTCAGGGCGACTGGCAAAGCGGCCCGCTGTACAACCAGTACTTTGATACAGCCAACCGTGATCTCGCCGCCGCCAGGGTGGCGCTGCGGTTGCGCCGCGATGGCGACACCTTTATCCAGACGCTCAAGAGCCGGGGACAAAGTGTCGCAGGTCTGTCCGAGCGCAACGAGTGGGACTGGTATCTCAAGAAAGGTGAGCTGGATCTGGGTCTGCTGGACGACAGCTGCTGGCCGGCCGAGTTGGCCGAGCTGGACAAGACCAGCCTGCAGCCGGTGTTTACCACCGATTTTCAGCGTACCCGCGCGCAGCTTTGCTGGGAGCGCGATGGCGAGAGGGTCGAGGTCGAGGCGGCGCTGGACGAAGGCGAGGTGCGAACCGACAGCGGCAGCGAGCCGATCAGCGAGCTGGAGCTGGAGGTGCGTCAGGGGCCGGCGGTTGCACTGCTGGAGCTGGCACATGCGCTGGCCCGCGAACTGCCTCTGATGCCATGTGATATCAGCAAGGCCGAGCGTGGTTATCGGCTGTTTGACGCGCGCAGTTTCAGTCTGCGGCTGGAGCCGCCGCGCTGGCAGGCGGATACCGTCGTCGACGAGGTTATCGCCGAGCTTTTCAGTCAGTTGCTGGGCCGCGTTCAGCGTCTGGCGGAACAGTATCGCCATGCCCGTCAGTGGAAGCTGTTCCGCGAACTGTCTGATGCGCTGGCGCAGCTGCGTGCGGCCTTTGCCGTATTCGATCTTGCGTTGCCGCGCTCTGCTGCAAGCCCCTTTGTCGGCCCGCTGGATGCCCTGTTGGCCCTGTTTCAGCCGCTGGTACTGGCGGGCTGGGCCGATGATGCCGAAGGTGAAGCGGCTCGCCGTGCGGCGGAAGCCGAGTTTGATCGTCAGCTCGAACAACCGGGCTGGGGCGCCCTGTTCGTTGAGCTAGCGCTCTGGCTGCAGCAGCGCAGCTGGACGCAGGGTCGCCCGCCGCGCGGTGATCGGGTGGCAGGCCTGGCGCTGGAGCGTTGGCTGCTTGCAGCGGTCGGTAAGGAAATCCAGGAGCTGCGTGTGCCGCACAATAACGACTCCGAGCATATGGCTAGCGAGTGGCTGGATCAACTGCCTCGGCTGGGCCGTCTGCACATGTTGCTGGCCCAGTTTCGGCAGTGGCTCGATGTATCCGAACCGGACCGCCTGTTCGGTGAGCTGAACAAGCTGCAGGCGCTGCTTGAACAGTATCCGCAGGTCGCTGACGAGCAGCGTGACCTGCTGTTGGCCGCGCTGCGCAAACAGGGTGTGCGCCTGCGCAGACTCAATGCCTGGCGTGAACTGAACAACTGACAGCTGGCTGAAAGGCGGCTGCCGGATCGCAGCCGTGAAACAAGCGAACGGACGGGTAGGGGAGCAGGGTATGAAGAGGTTGGCGGATCTGGCAATACCGGGTACTGATCGGCCGCTGGATCTGGGTGATTTTCTTAACGCGCTGGTCGCGCAGGGGCGTATCAGTCAGGACAGCGCCGACCACCTTGTCACGCTGCGCCGGGCGGCCGTAGGTGATACCGCTAAGTTGCATCCGCTGGAATTTATCGCCGGTCAGAACGTTGACGACCTGGGCCGACCCGGAAAAAAGCTGGACCTGGACAGCCTCAGTCGCTGGCTGGCCAGCGAGAGTGATCAGCCCTGGTACCGGATCGACCCGTTGAAGATCAATGTCTCGGCGGTGACGCCGTTGATGTCGTTCGCCTTTGCTCAGCGCCATCGGATCTTGGCGGTGGAAGTGAATGATCGGGAGGTCACAATTGCCAGTGCCCAGCCCTTTGTCCAGAGTTGGGAAGATAACCTGCGGCATGTGCTCAAGCGCGATATCCGCCGGGTCATTGCCAATCCGGAAGACCTGCAGCGCTATTCGGTGGAGTTCTATCGACTCGCTCGCTCCGTGACCGGCGCCAATGCGACCGATCAGAAGGCCAGCGGTGTCGGCAACTTCGAGCAGCTGCTTAACCTGGGCAGCATGAGTCAGGAGCCGGATGCCAACGATGCCCATGTGGTCAACATCGTCGACTGGCTGTTCCAGTACGCCTTCGAGCAGCGTGCCAGCGATATTCATATCGAGCCGCGGCGCGATTCCGGTTGCGTGCGTCTGCGTATCGATGGCGTGCTGCACACCGTTTATCAATTTCCGATTCAGGTCACCATGGCGGTGGTCAGCCGGCTGAAAACCCTTGGCCGGATGAATGTGGCGGAGAAGCGCAAGCCGCAGGACGGCCGGATCAAGACCCGGGCGCCGAAGGGCAATGAAGTCGAGCTGCGGCTCTCGACCCTGCCGACCGCCTTTGGCGAAAAAATGGTGATGCGGATCTTCGATCCGGATGTGCTGCTGCGCAGTTTTGATCAGCTGGGCTTTTCCGCTGAGGATCAGCGCCGCTGGCAGCAGATGGTCAGCCAGCCCAACGGTATTGTGCTGGTCACCGGGCCGACCGGCTCCGGCAAGACCACCACTCTGTACACCACGCTCAAACAGCTGGCCACGCCGCAGGTCAACGTCTGCACCATCGAAGATCCCATCGAGATGGTCGAGGACAGCTTCAACCAGATGCAGGTCCAGCATAATATCGACCTCAACTTTGCCAGCGGTGTGCGCGCGCTGATGCGGCAGGACCCGGACATCATCATGGTCGGCGAGATTCGCGACCTGGAAACCGCCGAGATGGCGATCCAGGCTGCGCTGACCGGGCACCTGGTGCTGTCGACCCTGCACACCAACGATGCACCCAGCGCGGTCAGCCGGCTGATTGAACTGGGCGTTGCGCCCTATCTGATCAAGGCTACAGTGCTGGGTGTGATGGCCCAGCGGCTGGTGCGCACGCTGTGCCCGCACTGCAAGGCCCCGACATCGGTGGACGAGGAGGCCTGGGCGGATCTGACCCAGCCCTGGAACGCACCACTACCGACCCGTTCGCACGCCGCTGCGGGCTGCCTGGAATGCCGTGAAACCGGCTACCGCGGCCGTGCGGGTGTCTACGAGCTGATGCCGCTGAGCGAAGGCATCAAGGCGCTGATTCACAACGATACCGACATCGGCCAGTTGCGCCGTCAGGCCTATAAGGAGGGCATGCACAGTCTGCGGCTGTCGGGCGCACAGAAGGTCGGCGCAGGTCTTACTACCATTGAAGAAGTGCTGCGGGTGACGCCTAACAGCCAGCAGGGCTGATCGCGCCGGACCCGTGCGGGCCCGGCGTCGCGTGGCTTAGAACGAGCCGACGACGTGCATGGCCAGCCAGGCGGCCGGCTCCTCTCCTTCGCTGGTTGCGTTGGCACTGACGATCAGCTTGAACGGCGAGAGCGTCCAGATGCCGCCGATCGAGGCGCGTACCCAGCTGTCTTTGGCGCTGCTGACATCGATTTCAAAATTGTCGATACCGCCCAGCGTGCCGCGCACATTGGAGCTCGACTCATCGAAACGGTGTACGGCTTCCAGGCCCGAGGTCAGGCTGAAGGTGGGTGTCAGCGGTTTCAATGCGTTGACACCGGCACGTGCCTCCGAGGTCGACAGATCGCTGTCGGCGAAGACCGCCGGGGCCGCCCCCGAGCGCTCACTGTAGCCATCCAGCTCTGCCTTGCTGTGGGACAGTTCGACGAAGGGCGACAGCCCGGCGCCGGCCAGCGAGCTGGCGTTCTCCCAGTCGGTGCGCATACGCAGCGCCCAAGTGCTGGCGTCGGTCTTGCCGACCGAGCTGTCTGCCACATCGTTGCTCAGGTAGCCGCGCTGAAGATCCAGATCGGCCTCACTGTAGTAAACGCTCAGGGTGGCCCAAGCGTTATTGCCGAGCAGGCCCAGCGGGCTGATCAGCTCTACGACGGCATACTTACCGCGCTGATCCTGGGTGCCGCCAAATGCAGTGTCCTGCTTGCTCCAGGACTTGCCTAGGCCGACGCCGATCTGGGCGCGACTGTCATTGATCACCCAGCAGCCACCCAACTCGGCCAGCTTGAGTGAGCCGTCTCGCTGCGCGTGATTGTCGGTGGCCCAGTCACCCGAGGCCCACAGGCAGGAGTCTTTGCCTGGCTCGGCGCGCATTTCCAGCGGAGTGCCGTGACTGCCGTGCAGTACCAGCGATGACTGCGTGATCGCACCTTGCAGCAGCAGCGGCTGCTCGGCCAGGCTCTGCAGGCGCGAAGGCGTCAGCACAGAGCGCAATACCAAATGCAGGGTCGACTCTTTCTGGATGTTGTAATCGCCCAGTGTGCGACCTTCCTCCAGCTGCTTGCCTGCAAAAATCAGGCGCTGATTCTCAGGCAGGATGTTCGTCTTGTCCTGAATCTTGGCTTTGACGTTGTCGATGGTGTCGTTTGATTCCACTTCCAGTGCAATGTTCTGCCCGGTCAGGGTTCTGACAAAAATCTGCATGGCAAAGCTGGGTAGGGAAGCGCATAGCAGCAGTGTGGCCAGAAGGGTGCTGAGGATCGGTTTCACGTCGACGTCCGTGTATGGCTGGTTGATGGCAAAGTGCTAAGAGTACGCTTTGTCGGTCGCTGTTGCACGTCATTGGCGCCTTGCGGCCGCTGCCGTCGCACGATGCCTGCTAGAATGCGCGCTTTCGCTCACGTATCTCCGCGGGACCGCCCATGAACTACCGCCACAGTTATCACGCCGGCAATCACGCCGACGTTCTCAAACATGCGCTGCTGCGCCGCCTACTGGAGCTGATGCAGCGCAAGGAGACGCCGCTGTGCTGTTTCGATAGCCATGCGGGTACGGCGCTGTACGATCTGCAGGGCGAGGCCGCGGGCAAGACCGGCGAGTACGTCGACGGCATTGGCCGGCTTTGGCAGCGTGACGATCTGCCGCTATGGCTGGCTGATTACCGCGACGCAGTCGCCCGCCACAACCCCGATGGCGCGCTGCGCTGGTATCCGGGCTCACCGCAGATCATGGCCGAACTGCTGCGCGAGCAGGACCGTATGATCGTCAGCGAGCTGCACCCGGAGGACGCGGAAACCCTGCGTGCACACTTCGCCGGACAGCCGGATATCGCGGTACATCAGCGCAACGGGTACGAATTGCCCAAAGCCTTTTTGCCGGTGCCGGAGAAACGCGCGCTCTGGCTGCTGGACCCGCCGTTCGAGAAGACCGACGACCTGGAGCGCTGCGTTGCCGGTGTCCAGCAGGCGATCAGTCGCATGCGGCAAACAGTCATTGCGATCTGGTATCCGATCAAGGATCAGCGTCTGCTCAAGGATTTCTATCAGGGCATCGCTGACAGCGGTGCGCCCAAGGCGCTGCGGGTTGAGCTGAACGTTCGACCGGTCGACAACCAGCTGGGGTTGAACGGCTCAGGCATGATGCTGATCAATCCGCCGTGGCCGATCTGGGAGGAGCTGGAACAGGTGCTGCCGTGGCTCAGCCGCGAACTGGCGCAGGCCGGTGGCGGCAGCTGGCGGATGGATTGGCTCGCCGGCGCGCCCTGATATCAGAGTGCACCGGGGCGCATTGGCGTAGGGGCGCGGCATGCCGCGCCCGCCTGGATTATCGCGCGATGAGTCAGGTAGGGCGGAGAACGCCGCAGGCTTCTCCGCCGTTGGACTCAACTCTCCAGCTTGAACGTCAGCCCTGCGTGCTCCTGCAGGCGCTTGATCAGTTTGTCGCCCATCGCCGGAGCGGTCGTCCAGATACCGCCCTGGGTCTCGGTGGCGTCGCGCACCAGACAGATCGCGCTCTCGGCGATCATGCGTGAGGTTGAGCCGTAGCCGGGGTCACGCTTGCCGGCAACGCTGGCTTTCAGGCTGCGGCCGTCGGCAGCTTCGCCGATAAACAGCACATCGTAGAAGCCGGTCTCGCGCTCTTCCTTGCTGGGGCCTTCGCCCGGTTTCGGCGCATCATCGCTGGCCAGTGACTTGTCGCCGGCAACCGCCTTGGCGATGGCTTCGCCCTGCTCGCCGGGACCGGTCAGCAGCATTTCGTCGTAGACGAAATCTTCGCCGTAGGCGTGGCCCAGCAACGCGTTGGAGCGATGGACGTTACGGGTGTTGATGGCAGCCATGATGAACGGGGCTGCCCAGCTGCCCAGTGACTCGTCGTACTCGGGCTTCATTGCCGGGGGCTGCGCCGGGCCAGTAAAGCCGGGTGTCAGGGCAAACGGGTTGGCCAACAGCTTGAATATCTCGGGGTTGGCCTTGGCCGCTGCCATGGTTGCCTTCAGGCTGGCGGCGGTGCCGCCGGAGAAGGTGCCCTTCATCTTGCGTACCCGACCCTTGACGCGCTGCAGCGCACAGCCGAGTTGCTCCTTCGCGGCCTGCTGCAGGAAGTAGACCCCCAGATCAAAGGGAATGGAGTCGAAACCGCAGGAGAAGACGATACGTGCGCCGCTCTGCTTCGCCGTCTCGCCGTGGGCGTCGATCATCTGCCGCATCCAGGCCGGCTCACCGCACAGGTCCACGTAATCGGTGCCGGTTTCCGCGCAGATGCGTACCAGTTCCGGACCATAGAGCTGGTAAGGGCCGACGGTGGTCAACACGACTTTGGTGCGCTCAACCATCGCTTTCAGGCTCGCCAGATCTTCGGTATCGGCAACAACCAGCGGCGTGCTGGACGGCGCGCCGATTTCATCGCGTACCGCTTCAAGCTTGCTCTGGCTGCGGCCGGCCATGGCCCAGCGCAGGTTGCTGTCGTTGCCGTATTCCTGGCACAGATACTCGGCTACCAGGCGGCCGGTATAGCCGGTCGCGCCGTAAACGATGACGTCGAACTCACGGGTGTTGCTCATCAAAGGGTCCTCATGGTTTGCAGGGGCGGGTGCGCAGTCGATCTGAACTTGCCGTGTCTGAGCCAGTCCCAAATGCTGAGGGCTCTGCCGACGCTGGCATTGAGTCTGGCACAGATCGGGCGTTCGTCGAGCGTTGTTGCTGCTCAGCGTCGCCTGCCTGCCAGGCAGAGTAAATGCGCCGAAGCGGATTTCGGCAGGGCGAATGATTACGAATAAACCGGACCGATGACGCGACTGGCCCCCGGCGCCTATAGTAGTGGAGCCGTTGGCGACGCCGAGCGGTACCAGCAAACAGGTCAAGGAGATCGAAATGGCAGCAGAAAAGACAACTCAACCCACAGCCAAAGACGCCGAACTTGCGGCCAGCAAAGCGGCTGTCGGGGAGGCCTACGAGAAGCTGCTGGAGGCGCGAGATCACTTCAAGGCGGCGGCCCAGGCAGCCGGCATGGATGTCAGGCAGGATGCGCTCGAGCAATTGCTCAAGGGCCGGGAAAAGGCCGAGGCGCTCGGTGATCAGGCAACCAGCTATGTGCGTGAAAAACCGCTGGCGACCCTGGGTATCGCATTCGCAGCCGGATTCGTGCTGGCTCAGCTGTTTTCGCGCAAATGAGCGACGAGCGTGAATCGCCGCAGGAATCTGATGAGCAACAAGCCGACTCCCGTTCAGCCGTGCAGGATGCCGACACGCTCAAGGCGATAAGCGAGCTGGTAGACCACACTGCGGCCTGGTTGCGCCAGTTGAGTGCTGCGGGTGGTGAACTGGCTACCCTGCTGCGCCTTGAGTGGCAGCTGACGCTGGGCGATGCCCGGCGGATGCTGCTGCTCTCGCTGCTGCTTGTGCCGCTGATGCTGTTCACCTGGCTGCTGTTCAGTCTGCTGCTGGGCTGGCTGATCTGGCAGTCGAGTGGCCAGGTTGCCGTCGCGCTGCTGTGCGTGCTGGCGCTGCATGTGCTCGGAATCGCGCTGTTGCTGCGGCAACTTAAGCGTTATCGGGAGTCGATCGGCTTTCGCCGCACCCAAGCCCACCTGAAACGCCTGATGCAGGGAGACGCACATGAAGCGAGCACAGCTGATAGCCGAGATTGAGCAACTGGACCACCAGCTGGCGTTGCGCATTGACATTGTTCACTTGAGCGGTGCGCTGGTGCAGCATCAGCTGGGCAGGATTCCCCCTGCGCTGCTGGTTGGCAGCGGTGCGCTGGCCGGGGCATTGAGCCAGCGTCTGGGTGCCGGGCGTTCACGCTCGCTCGGGATGCTCGGTGTTCGCTTGTTGCCGATGGCCGAGAGCCTGTTGCGCATGGTTCGGCAGTTGTGGAGCCCGCTGTGAGCGATCACTGCGAGATATCCGGGCAGGGCGAATCCGGTCAGTCCAGTGAACTGCCACGCGGTGATCAGTCCAGCCGGCAGGTATTGATCTGGCTGCTGGCACTGGCCTGTCTCTATACCCTGTATTTTGCCAAGACGTTGTTGCTGCCGGTGGTGGTGGCCGCGCTGTTTGCATTGCTGCTGAGTCCGCTGGTTGCCCTGTTCAAGCGCTTCCATGTGCCGCGTACCTTTTCTGCCCTGCTGTTGCTGACGGCGATCGGCGGGCCTTTTACCCTGCTGGGTACGCAGCTGGCCGAGCCGGCGGAGAAATGGATCAAGCGCCTGCCCGAGCTGTCGGCGCAGTTGTCGCAGGAGCTGGACGCCTTTGGTCGGCGGCTGGCGCCGACGCAGGCTCCAGCGCCTCAGGAAGCGGAGGAATCTGATGGGCTCCGTCTGTTTGGCTGGTTCCGGGAGGAGAAGGCTGCTCCTGCGCCGGCTTCTGCGTCCGCTTCCGGTAACGATCCGGCGTTGTCGGACCGGGTCATGCAGGGCGGTATGGAGGTGATGGTAAAGGCGCTGGGGGCGACGCCTGCGGTCCTTGCGCAGTTTTTCACCTTTCTGGTGCTGGTGCTGTTCATGCTGATCTTCGGCCCATCACTCTACAGTACCTTTATCCGGGTGCTGCCGCAGGTCCGTGACAAGCACGCTGCTACCGAGTTGCTGGAGCAGGTTCAGCGTGAGCTGTCGCGCTACATCCTGACCGTCAGTCTGATCAACACGCTGCTGGGCGCTGTTACCGCCGGGGTCCTCATGCTGATGGGTGTAGAGGACGCGCTGCTCTGGGGGGTAATGGTCGGTTTGCTCAACTTTGCGCCCTATGTCGGCCCGGTCATCGGCATGCTGGTGCTCTGTCTGGCCGGTGTGTTGCAGTACGGCCCAAGCCTGGGGGCGTTGTTGCCCGCGCTGGTGTTCTTCTGTATCAACCTGGTTGAAGCGCAGTTTATTACCCCAACCGTGCTGGGGCAGCGGATGCGGCTGCATCCGCTGGTGCTGATGCTGTGGCTTATTCTGTGGGGCTGGTTGTGGGGTGTAGTCGGCGTGCTGATCGCTGTGCCGTTGCTGGTCTGCCTGAAGCTGGCCGCCGACCGCCTTAACCTGCTGCCGCATTGGGTGAAACTGATCGAAAGCCCGATCTGAGGTTCAGGCGGGCGTGGGTGCGCGGCGTACCATCAGTACCGCGCTGATGATCAGCAGCCCGCCAATCAGCATGCGCAGGGTGGGCTGCTCGGCGAACAGCCACCAGGCAATCAGAATGCCGTATACCGGTTCCAGCGCGAAGAACAGCGAGGCAGTGCGCGCGTTCAGCACGCGCAGGCTGGAGACAAACAGCACCTGCGCCAGCCCGGTGCAGAATACGCCCAGCAAGCCGATCCACAGCCAGTCCAGTGCCGGCATCTGCGCCAGCGCCAGGGTGCCGGTGGGCAATGCGATCAGCGCTACCACCAGACATTGCCAGCAGGCGATCTGTACCGGGTGCAGGTGCCCGCTGGTCAACCGGTTGCCGACCGATACGGCGGCGAAACAGAAACCCGAGAGGATCGCCCACAGTAAGCCTTCCGTATTTTCGGCCTGCAGGCTGAACTCGGCGGGGATCAGCAGCAGCCCGGCGCAGACCAGTCCTACCTTGACCAGATCCTGTCGGCTTGGGTGTTCGCGCCAGAACACCGCCTCCAGCAGCACCACGAACGCCGGGAAGCTGGCAAAGCCGAGAGTGGCGATGCCGACGCCGGACAGCTTGATGGCATGAAAGAAGGTCAGCCAGTGGATCGCCAGAAATACACCGCACAGCACCAGGCTGGCCAGGTGACGGCGTGTCAGCTGGCGGACCAGCGGCAGGCTGCCCAGCTGCGCGAAGAGCACCAGCGCAACCACAGCAAACAGCGCTCTGCCAAGCACGATTGCGTCCGGTGTGGTGCTGGCAAGCTTGCCGAACACCCCGGTCAGGCCGAACAGCAAGGCGGCAACGTGCATGAAAAGCAGGGCGCGATTGTGTGTCAGGTTGGTCATGGCGGTCTCAAACACGGGTAACAGGGCGCGATGGTAGCGTGCCCGCCCATACGCTGCTGTTGCGAGGCTGCTGAAATTTGTCGTGCTAGTGCTGCTTGCGCAGGCTGCTGGGTGACTGCTGCCAGTGTTTGCGGAAGGCCTGGGTGAAGGCGCTCTGGCTGCCATAGCCGCAACGCGCAGCAATCTCGCTGACAGGCAGGCGGCTGTGCTCAAGCAACTGACGTGCGCGTAGCAGGCGTCGACGACGCAGGTACTCCAGCGGTGTGCAGCCCAGATCCTGCAGGCACCAGTGATTGAAGCGCGAGGACGACAGGCCACTCAGACGTGCCAGGTCAGCCACCTCAAGCGGGTACGCCATGTGAGCCTCGATGAACGCATTGAGCTTTTCCAGTGGCAGGCGCCGGGCTGGTGCCGGCTGGCCCAGCAGGGAGCCTAGCAGCAGGGCGGCACTTTGCTCGGCCAGCCAGGGTTGCTGGTCAATCAGGCCGGCCAGGCTGCTGACCAGCCGGGTCTGGGCTGGCGTCAACGGGCTCAGGCGGCTGTGCTCGAGCAGCTGAAGCTGGCTGTCACGTTGCGGTTCCAGCCCGGGTAGCGGCGCATCAGGATCGACGTCGAGGACCAGGCAGCGACCCTGATCAGGGCTGAAGAACGCGTGACGGTCGCTGGCGGCGATGATCGCTACGCGGCCGGCCTGCACCGGACCACCATCGTTGTTGAAGGCCAACTCAAGGGTGCCTTGCAGCCCAAACACCAGTTGTGCCTGTTCTTCATGGGTGTGCGCGGCAGCGTCACCGGAGTAGTGATGAATATCAAGGCGGGTCGTCGACATCGGGCTATTCTATGCAAGCGTGGGCTGCTTGCACAGCGGTCGGCGACAGGGGCACGGAAGCTGCCATGGTTGATATCACAATGGTATCATTTGAATTCGCTTCACTCTTTGCCCGGATGACCGATTTGAATAACGAGACTCATGGCCTGCGTTCCTGGCTGGAGCGTCTGAACCGCGCCGAGCTGCCGGCCATGGCCGTGGTAGTTCACGATCTGCTGCGGTTGTCGCAGTCTGAAACCGCCTCGGTCGCCCAATTGACCGAGGTGCTGATGCGCGATGCAGCGTTGGCCTCCAAGGTGCTGCGTGTCAGCAACAGTGTCTATTGCAACCCCGGCCGCGAGGTGATCAAGACGCTCTCACGCGCGGTTGTGGTGGTGGGCTTTGATCAGGTGCGGATGATCGGTCTGTCGGTCAGCCTGCTGGATGGTCTGTTGAAAAACTCCCCGCGTGAACAGCTGCAGGCGCTGCTTGCTCGCTCCTTCCACGGAGCTGTGCAGGCGCGCAACATGGCGCAGTATCTGAACCAGCGCCAGCAGGAAGAGGTGTTTATCGCCACCTTGCTGAGCCATATCGGTGAACTGGCGTTCTGGAGCCATGCGGGCAAGACCGCCGACCGTCTGGTTGCCAGCCTCAATGAGCCGGGAGTAGACCCGGACAAGGTGCTCAAGCGCGAAATCGGCGTGACCTTCGACCAGTTGACCGTCGGCCTGCTGAAGACCTGGAATATGGGCGAGATCGGTCAGCTGATCCAGGCCAGTCGCAACAGCGACGGACCCGCCGCCCGCGCGGTGGCTCTAGGCAGCACACTGGCCGAGCGGGTAGCCGGCAAGGGCTGGACCCATGAGTCGGTTCAGGCGCTGATTGAGCCGGTTGCCGAGTTGATCGGTACCGATGCCGAGCATGCCTGGCAGCAACTGGTGGGCAGTGGGCAGGAGGCGGTGCGCATCGCCGGCAACTGCTCCAACGCCGATCTTCAGCAATGGATTCCGCGCGCGGATGATCTGCCTCTGGATCTGTCCGCCTTGTTGCAGATGGAGGTGGTACCCGGCACGCCTTCGGTCGATGAAGTACCGGCAGAGCGCAAACCCGAGGTGGAGGCGGACCCGCTGCTGCAGCCCAATCTGGAAATGCTCAAGCTGTCGGTTGACCATCTCAAGCTGATGGCCCGTGCGCCGATGGATGTGGACACCATTTTGCACACCGTCATGCAGGGTTTGCATCGTGGCGCCGGGATTGAGCGTATTGCCCTGATGGTGCTGGCGGAGCAGCAGACCCAGTTCAGGGTACGTACGGCCATCGGCAAGGGCACGCAGCGCTGGCGGGAAACCTTTGCTCTGCCCTGTGGCGATGGGGCGAAGCATATTTTCGGTCATGCACTGGCACAGCGCGACTGCCTCTGGCTCGGCGGTCCGAAGAGTCAGGAGCTGCAATCACTGGTAACCCCGGCGGTGGTCGAACTGGTGGGTAGCGGCCCGTTTGCGATCGCGCCCGTTATCGCCGGCAGCCGCCGGGTGGGTGTGCTCTATGGCGATATGCGGCTGTCGGGTCGAGAGCTGAGTGCCAGTCAGCTGGCCGCCTTCAAGCGCGTCGCCGAGCTGACCGGGCTTTGCCTGCAGCGGCTCAGTCAGCGCTGAGCCGCTTGGTCAACCCGGAAGACACACCCCGGTGCCGCCCAGACCGCAGTAGCCGCCGGGGTTCTTGGCCAGATACTGCTGGTGGTAGTCCTCAGCGTAGTAGAAGGTTGGCGCGGGCAGGATCTCGGTAGTGATCTCGCCCAGACCGGCCTCCTGCAGCGCATTGGCATAGTTGGCCTTGCTGGCCTCGGCGATGGCGCGCTGGGCCATGTCGCTGACGTAGATACCGGATCGGTATTGGGTGCCCTGGTCATTGCCCTGGCGCATGCCTTGGGTCGGGTTGTGCGATTCCCAGAACACCTTGAGCAGGTGCTGCAGTGACAACGCCTCCGGATCGAACACCACCAGCACCACCTCGTTATGGCCGGTCATGCCGGAGCAGACTTCCTCGTAGGTCGGGTTGGGCGTCAGGCCGCCGGCGTAGCCAACTGCAGTGCTGTATACGCCGGGCACCTGCCAGAAGCGTCGCTCGGCACCCCAGAAGCAGCCAAGGCCGACGATCAGCGTCTGCATCTGCTCGGGGAAGGGGGGATGCAGTGGCGTACCCAGGACGCTATGGGTGGTCTGGCTGGTCTGAATCGGAGTGTCGCGACCGGGTAAGGCCTCTTCGGCCGTGGGCAGACGCAGCTTGTGTTCAGGTAGGCGTTGGAAGAACATTTTTCGGCTCCTTCAGCGCTGCAGTTCGCCGCGCTGTTCCAGCAGGTCACGCACCAGATACAGGGCAGCCAGGGCGCGGCCTTCGGTAAAGTTGCTGCGGGCATTCAGTTCGCTAAGTTCGTACAGATCGACCTGGTCCACCCGGATCGGCTCCGGCTCGTCGCCCGGCAGGCGTTTTTTGTACAGGTTGCGGGCCAGCACTACCGCGATCTTCTGGCTCATGTAACCTGGCGAGAGCGACAAATGGGTCAGAAATTCCAGTTGTTCTGCACCAAAACCGGCCTCTTCCATCAGTTCGCGGTTGGCGGCCTCCAGCACGTCCTCGCCCGGTTCAACCAGCCCCTTTGGTAGTGACAGCTGATAGTCGTCCGTGCCGCCGCAATATTCCTCGATCAGCACCGCGGTGCGGTTGTCGCGCAGGGCAACCACCATGACGGCACCGTAACCCTGACCCTTGTTGACCAGCCGTTCATAGGTCCGCTCCACGCCATTGCTGAAGCGCAACTGGACTTGCTCAACGGTAAACAGGCGGCTCTTGGCGACAATCTTTGCTTCCAGCGTTTCCGGCTTCTGCGGCATGGGGGCTCCGTGGTGATCGACCGATTGCGTGGGACGTGCTGAGCATCGCCGCCTGAGCTTTGGTGTTCAGGGTGGGTTGAGTCAACCAGCGCGTCCGCTGGTATCATAGCCGCACCTCAAGCCCAAGCCCAACCGCCAATGCTCAACTGGAATGCAATTGATACCGTGCTGCTCGATATGGACGGCACACTGCTCGATCTGCACTTTGATAACCACTTCTGGCTGGAGCACATGCCGGCCTGCTATGCCCGTCATCACGGCCAGTCGATTGAATGGGCCAAGACGGAATTGTACGCCATGATGAGTGCCATTCAGGGCCAGCTGGACTGGTACTGTCTGGACTACTGGACCCGTGAGCTGGGGCTGCCGATCGTTGAGTTGAAACGCGAAATCGCCCATCTGATCAGCCTGCGCCCGGACGCCGACACCTTCCTGCGGGCACTGCAACGCAGTGGCCGGCAGGTGGTGCTGATCACCAACGCTCATCGGGATTCACTGTCGCTGAAGATGGAGCGGGTGGAGTTGCGTACCTGGTTTCAGCGGCTGATCAGCTCCCACGATTACGGCTACCCCAAGGAAACCCAGGCGTTCTGGCACGCCCTGCAGGCCGACATGCCGTTCGACCCCGAGCGTACGCTGTTTATCGACGACAGCCTCAGTGTGCTGCGTTCAGCGCGCGAATATGGCATTGCCCACCTGCTGGCCGTGCGCGAGCCCGACAGCCGAGGCGCGCGGCGAGATACCGAGGAGTTTGAGGCGGTGGAGGATTACGCGGAGCTGGCTGCCGACATCACCCGCGCTAGCGCGGGCTGAGTCGGTAGCTCCAAGCCTCAAGCCGCAAGCTACAAGACGACCCCGTGAGGTGTTGTGTCGCGCGGGTTTTCTTTTGACTGCGCGTCGCCGCAAATAGCGCTTGGAAACACTTGATGGCCGCGGCGCCGAACCCATCCTGATTTGGCTTGTGGCTTGTGGCTTGTGGCTTGTGGCTTGTGGCTTGTGGCTTGCCCTAGCCCTTCCCCTTGGTGCGCGTCTGGTTGGGTCGGGCGGTTTTCTCGATGTAGTCAATGATCAGGCCGGCGACGTCCTTGCCGGTGGTGGTCTCGATGCCTTCCAGACCTGGGGAGGAGTTCACTTCCATGACTACAGGGCCGTGGTTGGAACGCAGGATGTCGACCCCGGCCACGCTCAGGCCCATGACCTTGGCGGCCCGTACGGCGGTCATCCGCTCTTCCGGGGTGATCTTGATCAGGCTGGCGCTGCCACCGCGGTGCAGGTTGGAACGGAATTCGCCGGGCTTGGCCTGACGCTTCATGGCGGCGATCACCTTGTCGCCTACTACCAGGCAGCGAATGTCGGCGCCGCCGGCTTCGCGAATGTATTCCTGCACCATGATGTTGGCTTTCAGGCCCATAAAGGCTTCTAGCACCGACTCGGCGGCCTTTTCGGTTTCACACAGCACCACACCGATACCCTGGGTGCCTTCCAGCAGTTTGATCACCAGCGGCGCGCCGCCAACCATGCTGATCAGGTCCGGAATGTCGTCGGGGGAGTGCGCGAAGCCGGTTACCGGCAGGCCCACGCCCTTGCGGGCCAGCAGTTGCAGCGAGCGCAGCTTGTCGCGCGAGCGGCTGATGGCTACCGACTCGTTGAGCGGGAACACGCCCATCATCTCGAATTGGCGCAGTACTGCAGTGCCGTAGAAGGTGATAGAGGCGCCGATACGCGGAATCACCGCATCGAAGCCTTCCAGCTCTTCGCCCTTGTAGTGAATCGACGGCTTGTGGCTGGCGATGTTCATGTAGGCGCGCAGGGTGTCGATTACCCGCACCTGGTGGCCACGTTCTGTCGCCGCCTCGATTAACCGGCGGGTGGAGTACAAATTGGCGTTACGCGACAGAATCGCAATCTTCATTCTGGGTCCCTTGACGCTGCAATGCGCTGTAGTGGGGGTATGTAAGGGTATGTCAGCGAGGCGTTTCGAGCAGGGGCTTTTCCTGCACGAAACGGAGTCCCGGATTGATTACCAGCTGGGCATCCTGCATCGCCGTGCAGCCGATCAGCATGCGATAGCGCATGGCTTTTCGGCAGGTCAGGGTTATCTCAACGTCCCAGCGTCGATCACCCAGTACCATCGGTGTGCGGATGACGTGACGCTCCTGCATCTGACCGTTGGAACTCTTGATTCGTTTCAAGTCGACCAGGCGGGCTTCACAGCTCCGGGTGTATTGACGGGTACGGCTACCAATGTGCGCATCAAAGCGAACCCAGGTCTGGTCGTCACGCTCGAAGGTGCGGATGTTACTGGCATGCAGGGCAGAGGTTTTGGCGCCGCTGTCGATCTTGGCGATCATCTGGCTTATGCCGAGTTCGGGCAGCGCGACCCACTCTCGCAGGCCGATCACGCTCAGATGATCAAAGGTTTTCACAGCGGTATCTCCAGGCCCGGGGCCATTGGGCGCGCATCATGCTGCAAGTCTCCGGTTTCGACAAGCCTGTTATAGTGCGCCTGTGAGAGGAGTACAAACCCTATGCAGCAAGAAGGCAAAGTCCGCCTGGATAAATGGCTCTGGGCGGCCCGTTTTTTCAAGACCCGTTCGCTGGCCAAGGCGGCCATCGAAGGCGGGAAGGTGCAGTGCGCAGGCGAGCGCTGCAAGGCCAGCAAGGAGATCCGTGTCGGCGATGTGTTGAGCATTCGTCAGGGGCTGGATCAGAAGACGGTAGAGGTGCTGGTGCTGTCCGAGCAGCGCCGTGGCGCGCCTGAAGCGCAGTTGCTCTATCGCGAGAGCGAGGACAGCATTGCCGCACGCGAGGCGGCAGCGGCGCAACGCAAGGCGCTGGGCGCCGGCGGGCAGATCAGTGACGGCCGGCCGAGCAAGAAGCAGCGCCGGCAGATCTTCCGTTTTCGCGATGAACGTAATACACCGGCCGAGGACTGATTGGGTATAATCGCGCCTTTTGAAGGTGCATCATGGCCGCTCAGGACATTACCCAACGCTTTCTGTTTGAAAACGCCGACGTGCGCGGCGAGCTGGTGTCCGCCGATCAGAGCTACCGCGAAATCCTCGCCAAGCACCCCTATCCGCAGCCGGTTCAGGCGCTGCTGGGTGAAATGCTGGCAGCCGCGGTGCTGCTCTCGACCACCATCAAATTCGACGGGCTGCTGATTCTGCAGGCCCGCTCCAGCGGTCCGCTGTCGACCCTGATGGTCGAGTGCTCCAGCAAACAGGGGGTGCGCGGCATCGCCCGGTACGCCGACGATCTCAGCGGTGAAACCCTCGGTGAGTTGATGCCCGACGGCGTGCTGGCGATCACCATCGATCCAGACAAGGGGCAGCGCTACCAGGGCATCGTGTCGCTGGAAGGCGGCTCGCTGGCCGAATCGCTGGGCAGCTACTTCGCCAACTCCGAGCAGCTGCCGACCCGTTTCCGGCTGCATGCCGATGGTCGCGTAGCCCGCGGCTTCCTGCTGCAGGCGCTGCCGGCCGACCGTCAGAAGGACGAGCAGGAGCGCGCCGATACCTGGGCACACCTGAACGTGCTGGCCGATACCATTACCGCCGAAGAGCTGATTGGTCTGGATAACGAAACCCTGCTGCATCGCCTCTATCACCAGGAAGAGGTGCGACTGTTTGACGCGCAGCCGGTGCATTTCGAATGCAGCTGCTCGATGGAGCGTTCCGGCAATGCGCTGGTCAGCCTCGGGCAGGACGATGTCCTCGCGCTGCTAGAAGAACAGGGCGGTGAGATCACGGTCGACTGTCAGTTCTGCAATAGCCGTTACCGTTTTGATGAGCCCGCGGTGCAGGCGCTTTTTGCCGCTGCAGCCGAGCACGCGAAGGGTTTGCATTAAACGACAACGGCGCGGGCTTAGCGACTTTGTCTTTTTTTTGGCATAATGGCGCGCCTGCGCGCTGAGTCCGCGCTGAGTCAATGGACGAAAACCAACCTGAACCCCCACGGACTTAGGCCGAATCGGTCGGTCTTTAGATAGATACATTCGGTCAAAGTCGAAGAGGACCCTGTTTGATGACGCAAGCTACCAATACCGTGTACACCGACCTGAGCGTGGCACACCTGATCGAGCTGGCCATTCAGCGCAACGAAGGCCAACTGGCAGATACTGGCGCTCTGGTAGTCAAGACCGGTGCACGTACCGGCCGCTCGCCGATGGACCGTTTTATCGTTGACGAGCCGTCCACCAGCTCTGCGATTGCCTGGGGCGCGGTAAACCGTCCGTTCCCGGCTGACAAGTTTGACGCCCTGTGGGCCCGCGTTGCCGACTATCTGGGCGCGCGCGAAAGCTTCGTATCCCACGTCCACGTTGGTGCCGATCCGGCCCACTACCTGCCGGTCGTGATGGAAACCGAGACGGCATGGCACAACGTGTTCGGTCGCACCCTGTTCATCAATCCGGAAGCCTACAACCCGGCTTCTCGCGATGAATGGCAGATCATGAACGCCCCGTACTTCGTCTGCGAGCCTGAGCGTGACGGTACCAACAGCGAAGGCTGCGTGATCATCAACTTCGCCCAGCGCAAGGTCCTGCTGGCCGGCATGCAATACGCCGGTGAAATGAAGAAAGCCATGTTCTCCGTGCAGAACTTCCTGTTGCCGGCCAAGGACGTGCTGCCGATGCACTGTGCCGCCAACGTCGGCGACAACGGTGACACCACCCTGTTCTTCGGTCTGTCCGGCACCGGCAAGACCACCCTGTCTGCCGACGAGTCCCGTAACCTGATCGGTGACGACGAGCACGGCTGGGCAGAAGGCTCCGTGTTCAACATCGAAGGTGGCTGCTACGCCAAGTGCATCGACCTGTCGCAGAAGAACGAGCCGGTCATCTGGAATGCCATCAAGTTCGGCTCCATCGTCGAGAACGTGGTTATCGACCCGGTTACCCGTCATGCCGACTACACCGATGTCAGTCTGACCCAGAACACCCGTGCCGCCTACCCGCTGGAGCACGTCGAGAAGCGCGTTGTTGCCAATATGGCCGGTGAGCCGAACGCGATCATCTTCCTGACCTGTGACCTGACTGGTGTTCTGCCGCCGGTGTCCATCCTGAACAACGAGCAGGCCGCCTACCACTTCCTGTCCGGTTACACCGCGCTGGTCGGTTCGACCGAAATGGGTTCGGGCGGCGGTATCAAGTCGACCTTCTCTACCTGCTTCGGCGCGCCGTTCTTCCCGCGTCCCGCCGGCGAGTACGCCGAGCTGCTGATCAAGCGCATCAATGCGTTCGGCAGCAAGGTCTACCTGGTCAACACCGGCTGGACCGGTGGCCCGTACGGTACCGGCAGCCGCTTCAGTATTCCGACTACCCGCGCGATCATTGCGGCAATTCAGTCTGGCGCGCTGGTTGGTGTCGAGACCGAGCACCTGCCGGTTATCAATCTGGACGTTCCGGTTGCTGTGCCTGGTGTTGAAACCAAGCTCTTGAACCCGCGTAACACCTGGGCGAGCAGTGCAGACTACGACAAGGCGGCGCAGGATCTGGCCAAGCTGTTCGTCGACAACTTCGCCAAGTTCGACGTGTCTGACGCCATCGTCGCTGCGGGTCCACAACTGGGCTAAGCCGCAGACAATACGCGTTAACGGAACCCGCCCGATGGCGGGTTTCGTGTTTTCAGGGTTGCCGTTTGGCGATGTGCGATGCTGGTTCGCCAATGTCGCGTCTGCGTCCGGGCCGGTGCCTTTGCGGCGCGAAAACATGGCAGATGTACACCCCTCCCGCTGGTGACCATACGGAAGGGGGATCGATTGCCACGGCTTTCGATAGAACATTGAAATAAAAGAGATAAAAAGGGTTGACACTCCTGCGCTGGTCGGT
>CEUN01161537.1_pt1 | contig 53378 bp, 51 predicted proteins | sample 361501 | NCBI WGS metagenome assembly CEUN01 (sample SAMEA2622801, study PRJEB7988) | marine metagenome | biome: marine biome (ENVO:00000447); feature: marine epipelagic mixed layer (ENVO:xxxxxxxxx); material: "saline water (ENVO:00002010), including plankton (ENVO:xxxxxxxx)" | depth 120 m | reverse complement strand
TGGGAGGCGCTGACAGAGCTGGGCCTTGCTGACGGTGCGTCGCGAGACCGCTGGACCATCACCACCGACATGGCTGCAGCGGTGGCCGAGGCGGATTTCGTGCAGGAGAGCGTGCCCGAAAGCCTTGAGCTCAAACAGTCGGTCTATGCCGAACTGGGCGCGTTGGTGCCGGACGGTGTCGTGATCTGTTCGTCGACCTCCGGGCTCTCGATCACCGACATCCAGGCCAAGTGCCCGACCCCGGAACGAACCGTCACCGGCCATCCCTTCAACCCGCCCTATCTGATGCCGCTGGTCGAAATCGTCGGAGGCGAGAAATCCGATGCCGATGCGGTCGCCTGGACCGGCGCCTTCTTCAAGCAGGCGGGCAAGGCGCCGCTGGTGATGGACCGCGAGGTGCCCGGGTTTGTCGCCACGCGCCTGCAGGAAGCGATCTGGCGCGAGGCCCTGCACATGGTCAACGAAGGCGAGGCCACGGTCGAACAGATCGACATCGCCGTGACCAATGGCCCGGGCCCCCGCTGGGCGCTGATGGGGCCGTGTATGGTCTATCACGTCGGTGGCGGCGAGGGCGGTATGCGCTACTGCCTGGAGCAGTTCGGCCCCGCGCTGAAGTTCCCCTGGACCCGCCTGATCGCGCCAGAGCTGACGGACGAGTTGACCGAAAAGATGGTTGAAGGCAGCGAGGAGGCAGCTGGTGGCGCAGACTTCCTGACCATGACGCGCAAGATGAACGATGGCCTGGTGAAGGTGCTCAAGGCTCGACGCGAGGCCGGATTCGACTGACCGGTCGCGGCCTTTCCCCACGGCGGGCTGCGTGGCACGGTGCCCGCAACAGGGAGAGACCATGACCGAGCAGCAGACTCACGGCCGGAATGTCAGCAAGGCGTTTCTGGAAGACCGGGCGAAATTCATCCGGCTCGAGACCGTCAGGCTGACGAAAATCGCCGGTGCCGGGCACTACTCCAGCACGTTCTCGGCGGCCGAACTCCTGGCCACGCTTTACTATGCCCAAATGCGCCTCGATCCTGCCGAGCCCGACTGGCCGGACCGCGATCGCTTCGTGCTCTCGAAGGGACATATTGCGATCGGGCTCTATCCTGTTCTCGCCGATCTCGGTTACTTCGACGCTGCGCTGCTCGACGACTACACCCGGCTGGGCAGCGCTTTCGGTGACCATCCCGATATGAAGAAGATCCCGGGTTGCGACTTCAGCTCCGGCTCGCTGGGACACGGTCTGTCGGTCTGCCTGGGCATGGCACTTGCGGCTCGGGCCGAACAGCGTGACTACCGGGTCTACTGCATGCTGGGAGACGGTGAACTGAACGAGGGCCAGGTCTGGGAAGCCGCCATGGCCGCCGGTCACTTCGGCACCCAGAATCTGGTGGCGATTGTCGACCGTAACCGGCTGCAGATCGACGGCGCCACCGAAGATATTATGTCGGTCGAGCCGATCGACGAGCGCTTTGCGTCCTTCGGCTGGGATGTGCAGCGGATCGATGGTCATGACACCGACGCCATCCTTCAGGCCTTTGACGAGATGCCCCGGGGCGCCCAGGGCAAACCGCAATGCATCGTGGCCGACACCATCAAGGGGCGCGGGGTGGCGATGATGGAACTGGCGTTGAACTGGCATGTCGGCAACCTGGTGGGCCGCGACTACGACGCGGTGATCGAGGAGCTGCAGGCCGGCCTCAAGCCCGTCAGCGCGACCGAGGTGCGGTCATGAGCAGCGACGACGGCGCGGCCCTTTCCGGCCTCTTCACAGGTGTCACCGATCTGAGTGAAAGCGAGTCAGTCAAGGGCACCCCGGCATCCCGTCTTCCGGCGTTTGTTCTGGGTGAGGAGCTGGCCGACCTGGCCGATCACGATTCGCGCATCGTGGTGCTGACCGCCGACCTCGCCAGCGCCAACCGAACCACCGAGTTCCAGGCCCGTCACCCGGACCGTTTTTTCGATTTCGGGATCGCCGAAAAGAACATGCTGACCGCGGCCGCCGGCATGGCGTCGTGCGGGCAGATCCCGTTCGCGGCCACCTTCGCGGCCTTCTGCGCCATCCTCGGCGCCGAACAGATTCGCACCGACATGGCCTACACCGGTATGCCGGTGCGGGTGCTGGGCCATCATTCCGGCATGTCGATGGGGTTTTACGGCACCAGCCATCATGCCCTGGAGGATCTCGGCATGATGCGGCCGATCGCGGGCCTGACCGTGGTCTGCACCACCGACGCCAACCATCTGCGCGCCGTCCTGCGGGCGTCGCTCGACCATCCACTGCCGATGTACATCCGCATGGGTCGGGGGCGTGATCCCGAGGTCTACAGTGAGGTGCCGGAGATCGAGGTCGGCAGGGCGATCCGGTTGCGGGAAGGGCGCGACCTCACGATTATCGCGACGGGTGCGCAGGTTCATGCCGCGCTTGCTGCAGCGGATGATCTCGCGGGCCAGGGTGTCGAGGCGCGCGTGGTCGACATGCACACGATCAAGCCTCTCGATGACGCCGAGGTACGCGCTGCTGCAGCGGAGACTGGCGCGGTGCTCACCGTCGAGGAACACAACATCATCGGCGGTCTGGGCAGTGCCGTGGCCGAGGTTCTGGTTGAGTGTGAGCGTGTGTCGTTCCGCCGTCACGGGATCGAGGACGTGTATGCTCTGATCGGCCCGCCGGCGGCTCTCTACACCCACTACCGGCTCGACGCGCCGGGTGTGCGGGATGTGGCTCTGGAACTGCTGGGTAGAGCCTGATTCTCACCATGCCCAACGACCTCCGTCTCGAAGACGTCCTGGCGTCGATGGATCAGGTGCTGAAGGCGCAGGCGCGGATCTACATGCAGCTGGCGCGCGAGGCGACCGAGCGGTTCGGGCGCGACGGCGAGCGCAGCGTCAGGCTGCGTTTGCGCGCCTATGGCCTTTGCCGGGGCCGTGAGATGCAGGAAGCCCATTACGCAGCCGGCCATCCCATCAACATGGAGACGCTGATGCGCTGCTGGGACAACGCCAGCGTCTATGTCGCCAAGGACACGATCATCGGCGAGGGCCGCTACAGCCCCCGCGATGTCGAGTTCAACACCTCACATTGCCCGACTGCCGAGGCGTGGAAAGAGGTGGACTTCCATCACATGGGCCACTGGTATTGTGACGAGTTCCATCAGGCTGCCGCTCGGACCTAGCACCCCGACGGCAACGTCACGATCCACGGGAACCTGATGAAGGGTGACGGCCACTGCCATTTCCGCTGGCTGATGACGCCCGATGCCCCCGACCTTGATCTCGGCAAGGCGACCGAGTTGGGCGAGAGTCTGGCCGACGACTATGTTGCGGTGAGTGAGATCGAAGGGGCGTGGAAGGCGCTCAAGCGCAGCAACCGTTTACTTGCGGGGCACTTTTTCACTTGCGCGATTCCGATGATCGAACGCCATGGCGATGAGGGCCGAGAGGCTGTTGTGGCGGCACTGGAGAGCTGGGGCGCCGAACGGGACCGCAAGCTGCGCGACCGGCACGAAGCTAAGAGCGGCGGGATCAGTCTGGAGCGGTTCGTGCGGGAACACGACCTTCCGGAACGGATCATATGGCCTCTGCGAGAGATTGAGATGTCAGAGAACCACGTGGTCGTCGAGTTCGAAGACACGTCGCAGGACCAGGCCTTCGAAGATCATCAGCATCGGGACCTAGGGCGACTCTGGTACGAAGCGTCTTATCCGGCGATGGCGGCGGATTACATGCCCGGCACCACGGCGGTCTGGTCTGCCTTGCGGTCGCGCGGCGACGAAACCAATCGCCTGGAATTGACACGCACTGTGTGACCTCAGGCGCTGGGCACCTCGACCAGCGTGAAAATATTCCCGACGGGGTGGTTGATGTGGGCGAGCATGTCCGATGTCGCCGACGGCGAAGGATGCGCTGACGAATCGGCCGACCAGACTCGCATTCTCTGAATCAGACGGATCAACCTGCTCGATGATAAGGTCGGCGCTGCCGGTGCGGTCGATGCGGAAGTCATCGCTGGTATGAACGGTTTCGTAGCCAAGGGCATCATAGAACGGGCCCATGGCGTCGAGGTCATACACAAACACACGCTCGGCGTAGATCGGGCCAGGGGGCATGGTCATTCTCCAGCTGTTGCACCGCATTGTGCCGCGCGCATGTCGGCACGTGTATCTCTTGACGTCGGGCAGACTCCCGGCGACAAGCGATCCCGACCGGAGGATCACCATGAGCGACGCCATTCCCGCCGACCTCGAAGCCCTGTTCACGGACACGTCTGACCCCGATGCGCTGATCGGCGCGTTGATGGAAGTCTACGGCAAGGCGGTCAGTGCCGACCGTTGCCTGATGTTCCTCTATGAGCCGAGCCGCGGACTGTCACGCTGCACCCACGCCTGGCAGGCCCGTGACGAGTGGGCGCTGGAACGCCGGGTCGAGGCCTGGGAGCCTCTGCCTGAAGGCCTAGCCGAGGAAGATCCCATGTTCGCGATGGCGCTCCACAATCCCGAAGCGCTCTACATCGACAACGTGCTGACCGCCGATCAGAAGCTGGTCAACGGGCCCTACGAACTCGAGAACTTCAAACACCATTCGCTGGTCCATGCGCCGCTGCTTGAAGACGGCACGCTCTACGGCATCCTGGAGCCCTGTACGATGGCTGCGCCGCGCAGCTGGACCGACCACGACAAGGCCGTGACGGGCTGGACCCAGGAGCGTCTGCTCCCTGTGGCCAAGCGTTATATCGCGGCTAACTGCCCATGAAGAGACCAAGGCACACAGCAAGATACGCTTACCACGGAGGATTCCATGAACACTGATGTCATCATCACCTGCGCCGTCACCGGTGCAGGTGACACGACCGGCAAATCGAACAAGGTGCCGGTTACGCCGCGCCAGATCGCCGATGCCGCGATCGAGGCGGCCAATGCCGGTGCGGCCGTCACCCACATCCATGTGCGCGACCCCGAGACGGGCAAGGGCTCGCGCGATCCCGGTCTCTTCGAGGAGACTGTGAACTTGATCAAGCAGGACGGCGTGAACGTCATCCTGAACCTGACCGCCGGCATGGGCGGCGACTTCAATCCGGCCGACGACGGCACGGCCGGACCCGGCAGCGATCTGATCGGACCCAAGGAACGCCTTGAGCATGTCCGCCGCATCATGCCTGAGATCTGCACGCTCGACTGCGGCTCGATCAACTTCGGCAACGGCAACGAAACCTACATCAACCCCGCGTCCTGGTGCCGCGAGATGGCCACAGAGATCAAGGATCTGGGTGTGAAGCCGGAGATCGAGGTGTTCGATCTGGGGCAGGTTCGTCTGGCTCACGCGATGTACGACGAAGGCCTGCTGGCCGATCCCGCGCTGTTCCAGGTCTGCCTGGGCATTCCCTGGGGCGCGGGTGCTGACACCCGATCGATGATGGCGATGGCCGACGGCCTGCCCAAGACCGCCAACTGGGCCGGATTCGGCATCAGCCGGATGCAGATGCCGATGGTGGCCCAGGCCATGCTGCTGGGCGGCAACGTCCGCGTCGGTCTGGAAGACAACATCTACCTCGATCGTGGCGTTCTGTCCTCGAACGGCGATCTGGTGGAGCGTGCCACCCAGATCATCGAACGCATGGGCGGCCGCGTGGTCGGCCCCGATGAGGCCCGCGAGACGCTTGGCCTGAACTGACCGCAGTTTTTCGGCGCTGATGGCGGCCCTGCCCCGGAAACCGGGTGGGGCCGCTGCTTTTCGCGTGATCCTGAGGTTATGGGAAAACGAGTCGATTGCCCCTTTACCAAGACGTGCTGCAGAGTGGTAATGCGGAACCTTCAGGCGTGGGAGCAACAACCATGAAGTTCAGCCTTTCGATCGACCTTTCGCGTGGCAATCCGTCCGTCGACATTCGCGAGGTCGCGAAGAACACGATGGAACTCGTCCAGATGGCCGATGCGGGCGGTTTTGAAATAGTCTGGGCTGCCGAACACCATGCCATCGAAATGACCATCGCACCGAACCCGTTCCAGCTTTTGGCCTGGTTCGGCGGCAACACCGACAACATCCGCCTGGGCGTGGCCGTCGTGCAGGCGCCTTATTGGCATCCGATCAAGGTGGCCGGCGAGGCAGGTCTGCTGGATCTGATGTCCGGCGGACGCCTGGAACTAGGTCTGGGTCGCGGTGCCTACCAGCGCGAGTTCAACCGTATGGCCGGTGGCATGGACCAGCACAAGGGTGTGGCCTACATGCAGGAGATGCTGCCGGTGCTGAAGCATCTGTGGGCTGGTGACTACGCCCATGACGGTGAGTTTTGGCAGTTTCCGGCCTCGACCGCCTGCCCCAAACCGCTGCAGAAGCCACATCCCCCGCTCTGGGTCGCGGCGCGTCATCCCTCAACCTATGACTGGGCGTTGCAGGAAGGCTGCAACATCATGTCTTGGGCGCTCACCCGTCCGTTCAATGAGGTCGAAAAGTACAAACAGCAGTTCGAGGAAGCTCTCGAGCGTGCGCCGGGCGTGGAACGCCCCCGCTTCCTGACCATGCGCCACTCGGCCGTCTATGCCGACGCCGAGGAAGGCTGGCGCCCGTTCACCGACGCCATGAAGACCTCGGGCCGCCAGTTCGAGAGCCTGTTCAAGGAACTGGGCGAGATCAAAAACGGCTTTGCCGAGATGCCCGATGAGTCGACGTTCGACAACAGCGACGAGTACGACCCTCAGATGCTGAAGGCCAACCTGATGTTCGGCACGCCCGACGAGGTGATCAAGAAGCTCCGCGCCTATGAGGCGCTCGGCGTCGACAACTTCCTTTACCGCTGCTGCACGGGCCTCGCCATGAAGCACCAGCGCGAGTCCCTGCGCCTGTTCATCGAAGAGGTCATGCCCGCGTTTGAAGGCTCCCGCTACGTGCCGATGGCTGCGGAGTAGTGTTCGAGCGGGCCGTCCGCCAATCTTCTGATTGCGCCGCGCAACAAATGCTGTTGATCATGGCCGGTCCCCGGAGTTCTGGGGCCGGCCATGGCATTTTGAGTGTCGATTTTGAGCAATGAATCTTGCCGTTTGCGCTTTTGGTTGCGTTGACTGCTGCTGGTTCGTTGGGCACGCAACTTGTTACGCCCGTTTTGCTCGGCCTCGCGACAGCCTTTGAGGCAAGTCAGGGGCAGGCGGTGATTGCCATGGCGCTGTTCTTGGCGGGATTGGGTGCGGGGCAGCTTTTCTATGGTCCGCTTTCGGACCGTTATGGACGACGGAAGGTGCTGCTTGTCGGCCTTGCCGTGTTTGTGCTTACCAGTCTGGTCGTGTGTTTCAGCCAGAACCTGGAAACGCTGCTTTCCGGCCGTCTGCTGCAGGGTTTGGGTGCGGCCACTGGAATTCCCATCGCCCGGGCGATCCTGCGCGACTGCCACGGCCCGGGAAAGACGGCCGGGCGGCTCGGCTTCCTCAAAGCCGCGATGATCCTTGTGACGATGCTGGCGCCACCGCCGGGCGGCTGGCTCGAGGCGGCTTGGGGCTGACGTGCGGCCTTCTCCGGGCTGATTGGGGTTTCGGTCGTTCTGCTACTCTGGGTCGGTATGGTCTACGTGAGACAAGTTGCGAGCAGCGCGACACAAGTCTCGCCCGTCACGTGCGCGACTCGGTTGCACTGCTCGCCATGCGGACCTTCCTCGGTCACGCACTTCAGGTGTCCTTCAGTTCGGCCGCGTTCTTTTGTCTTCTGGGTGCCACCGTCCTCGCATTCGGGGTGTCCCGTTTGTCCTCTCATCAGCCGGCGTCGTCCGTATCGTCCTGATTGGATGTGGTGTCAGCCTGCTTACTGTCATCAACCGATTGATCTTCCAAGCTTTCCGCGGTGATCGCCGAGGCCGACGTGTTGAGGCTGCCCACTCCCCAAGCGCCCCACACAAGTGTCTAATTCTCGAGAATGCGAGGCAATATCGGCAGCGTGGTGATGGACGACAAACCTCGCTAGTCTCAGAACCGTCTTTCAGGGGAGCTGTATTGATGAGCAACACGTGGCGCTGGCCGATTGATCATGTCCACCATATCTCCGGCACGGCCGGACCGCTGACCTTTGTCGGTGGCGGCGGCGATTTCGATTCTGACGGGGCGATCCGGAACCCCGGCGGCTTGGATGCACAGATCGAAGGTGCGGTGGCGAACATCTCCGAAGGCCTGGTGGCCGAAAGCTGCACACTCGATGATGTGGTGAGGCTCAAGGCGTTTCACACGACCGACAGCGACGATTGGGAGATCATCGGGAAGATCGCGGCGCATTTTCCGCAAGAGCCGATGCCCGCTATCAGCGTGGTGCCCGAACCGCTCCAGCCGTTCGATGGTCAGGTCATCCAGATTCAGGCAATCGCCCAGCGCCACTGGCGGCAGGTCAGCGACATCAGGGTTGCGACACGTCCGGTGCCGCCGGCCCATCAGGGCCTGTTCGGTGGCCGTGATGTCACCGGCGGTTTGCGCGCGGGAGAGTTCATCGCGGTCGCCAACCGAACGGCCGAGGATGCCGAGGGCCGGATTGCCGATCCTGCAAACGGTGTCGCCCAGAGCCACACGATCATGGGCTACCACGAGGAAACGCTCGCCAAGCTCGGTGCGACGACCCAGGACAGTGTGAAGATGGAGGGTTACTACTTCGGCGACAGCCACGACGACTGGGCGCCACTCGCCCAGGCGCGCGCCAGCCACTTTGCCGAGCCGGGCCCGCCGGCCACCGTGGTCCCATGCCAGCGCCTGAATCCCGAGGGTGCGGTGACCAAGATCGAGGTCATGGCCATGCGCGAGGAATGGAATGGCTTCGACAAGTACATTCCGCGCAGCGATTCCTGGCCCAAGCGGGTGTGGGACTGGTCGATCCCGCTGCCCTACCGCCAGGGCATCCTGCTGCGCGACATGATCTGGCTGGGCGGTCAGGTGCCAAGCGAGCCGTTCTCGAATACCCGCGCGCGGATGCTGCCGGGCGATCTGGTCGGACAGACCCGCATGACCATGTCCTATATCGAAGACATCATGCGCGGCTTCGATCGCCGCCCTGCCGACTTGAAGTTGATGGTCTGCTACTTCACCTGTGCGGAAGGCGAGGCGACCACCCGTCTCTTCCTTGACACCGTGGCGCAATGTGTCGGCGGCGCGCTGCCCCCGACCACGCTGGTCGCAAAACCCCAGATGCACTCGGTCGAGAACACCGTCGAGATCTGGGGAGTGGCGCAGGTGTGAGCGCCTACCACGACCATTTTCCTGCCGTGCGTGTGATCATCGGCGTGATCCACCTGCCACCGTTGCTGGGGTATCCTGACTCTCCGGGGCTTGAAGCATGTATCGACAAGGCGCTGTCCGATCTCGCGGCGCTGAAGGCGGGCGGGGCCCATGGTGCGTTGGTTAAAAACGAGTACGACCGGCCGCATGCGCTGCTGGCGGCACGCGAAACCATGGCCTGCATGACCCGGATCACACGAGAGGTCGTTGCGGCGGCAGAGAACTGTGTCGTCGGCGTCGAAATCCTGATCAATGACCCCGAGGCGTCGCTGGCTGTGGCCCAGTCGGCGGAACCTGCGGGCCTGCCGTGTTCGTGGCCGACATGGCTTGCGAGATCGAGCAGGGCCTGCTTGGCGAAGTGGTTGACCATGCCGGGATTGGCACCGTGGGTCACGATGGCCGTGGGACCTTTCGGGTTCCAACCTTCGCGTGCCTGTTTTCGTGTCTGCTGGTGCGAGTGATACTCGGTTCGCTCGGCGATCGGCACCTCGGCATTGCCGATCTGGTCGTCCCAGACCTCAAGCGCAGTGTCGACATAAAGCACCCCATGGCGGTGGCACCAGTCCATCACCGGCAGGGAGTCGATCCCGACCGAAAGGTTAATCAGGAGATCGCCGTTACCGAGGCTTTCGCTCAGAAGCGAATCCAGGTTGTCGCGGGCCATCGTCCGTTGCCGGAACACGAGGCCTTCGTTGATGTCGGCCGCCAGACGCTCGGATCGGTCGAGACTGTCGATCACCGTGAAGCGATCGGCCGGCAGCCCGGTGAGCTGGCGGATCATCGGCAGAGCGCATTTGGCAACGGTGCCGCAGCCCAGGAACACGATGCGGCCGGCAAAGGAAAAATCGTTCGGCATGGCGGTTCAATTAGATGAAAAGGGGCCGCTCCATAGCGCAACTGACGCTGTGGTGTCATGACGGGGCACACAGTTTCGCGAGGCCTGTGTCATGGCCATTGATGGCGTGGCCTGCTACATCATCTAGCAGTGTAGACGGTGTCTATTCCTGAGGGGTTGGAAATGAAGGCGTCTGATATGTTTGTGCGTTGTCTCGAGGCCGAAGGCGTTGAGCATATCTTTGGAGTGCCCGGCGAAGAAAACGCTGATTTCATGATGTCGCTGGAAAACAGCGACATTGAGTTCGTGCTGTGCCGCCACGAACAGGCCGCAGCCTTCATGGCCGACGGCTACGGTCGGCTGACCGGCAAGGCGGGCGTGTGTCTTTCGACTTTGGGTCCGGGCGTGACCAATCTGGTGACCGGCCTGGCGGACGCCAACATGGACCGGGCTCCTGTCGTTGCGATCATCGGTCAGGGCAGCACACGGCGCCTGCACAAGGAAAGCCACCAGAACATGGACTCGATCGAAATGCTGCGCCCGATCAGCAAATGGGCTTTTAGCGTGTATCGCGGCGAGACGGTCCCTGAGATGGTGCGCAAGGCTTTCAAACTGTCAGAGCAGGAAAAGCCGGGCGTCACGGTCCTGGAACTGCCCGAGGACGTGGCCAAGCAGGACGTCAACGATCAGCCGATCACACCGCACAAGACCCGCCGGGCGGCTGCCGATCACAAGGCTGTCGCGGCGGCTGTCGATGCCATCGTGGGTGCAAAGAATCCGGTGATCCTTTCGGGCAATGGCGCCGTACGGAAACGCGCGGCCCAGCAGCTGCGCCGGTTGGCGCGCAAGACTGGCATTCCGGCGATCAACACCTTTATGGGCAAGGGCGCGATTCCCGCGGCAGATGATCACTGTCTCTTCACAATCGGACTGCAGCAACGCGACCATCCCAACGCCGCACTGGACGCCGCCGATGTGGTGATCGCGGTGGGCTACGACCTGGTCGAATACGCACCGTCCCACTGGAACCAAAGGGGCGGCAAGACGATCATCCACATTGACTTCGAGCCTGCGGAGGTCGACGCGGACTATGACGTCGATGTCGAGGTGGTGGCTGATGTGGCCGATGCCCTGTGGCAGATCAACGAGGGCATCAACGAACGCTGCGGTGGAGATCTGCCTCTGTTCGACATTGCGGAGCGTCAGGCCCTGCGCCAGACCATCATCGAGGATCTGACCTTCCACAAGGACGATCCCTCGTTCCCGATGAAGCCGCAGAAGATCCTGAACGACGTGCGTGGCTTCCTTGATGCCGACGACATCCTTCTGTCGGATGTCGGTGCACACAAGATGTGGGTGTCCCGCTACTACCAATGCGACGAGGCCAACACCTGCCTGATCTCCAACGGGTTCTGTTCCATGGGGTTTGCGTTCCCGGCAGGCATGGGTGCGAAGTATGCTTTCCCCGACCAGCGGGTGCTGTCGATCTGCGGCGATGCCGCGTTCCTGATGAATGTGCAGGACCTTGAGACGGCCGTGCGCAAGAAGCTCAACGTCGTGGTCATGATCTGGCTCGATGGAGAGTATGGGCTGATCAAGTGGAAGCAGCAGAACCAGTTCGACGGCCGACACAGCGATCTGGCCTTCAACAACCCCGATTTCGACATGCTCGCCAATAGCTTCGGAGCCTGGGGCCGCACGCTGACCGCGCACGATCAGCTCATCCCGACGCTGGAAGAGGCCTTCCAGCAGGAAGGCCCGGCGCTGGTGGCGGTGCCCGTCGACTACGCGGAAAACAGGAAACTGACCAAACGTTTGGGCGATCTCCAGTTCTCGATTTAGAGCAAAGCGCGATGACGCGAGATCAACCAATCTTGACACGCTCTAGGCACGGACGCTGAGAACCGCTAGGTAAAGTCTGCCCAACCGGGAAGACCTCACGTTGATCACAGAACTGGGACATTTTGCGCTGATTCTGGCGTTTTGTGTCGCGCTTGTGCAGGGCGCCGTACCGCTGTGGGGCGCCTGGCGCGGCCATCACGGCATGATGGCGCTGGCACCCGGTGCGGCGCTGGCCCAGGCCGTGCTGATCGCCATCTCGTTCGCCGCGCTCACCTGGGCCTATGTCGTCTCGGACTTCTCGGTTCAGAACATCTTCGAGAACTCTCATTCGCTCAAGCCGATGCTCTACAAGGTGTCGGGCGTCTGGGGGAATCATGAAGGCTCCCTGCTGCTCTGGGTGCTGATCCTGGCGCTGTTCGGTCTGGCCGTAGCCTTCCTGGGTGTCAATCTGCCGATGACCCTGCGTTCGCGTATTCTGGCGGTGCAGGGGCTGATTGCGGTCGGCTTTCTGGCCTTCTCACTCTTCACGTCCAATCCGTTCCTGCGCCTTGATCCCGCGCCGATCGATGGTCGCGATCTCAATCCGCTGCTGCAGGATCCTGGCCTCGCGTTCCATCCGCCGTTTCTCTATCTCGGCTATGTCGGCTTCTCGATGACCTTTTCGTTTGCCGTGGCCGCGCTCCTGGAAGGCAGGGTGGATGCGGCCTGGGCGCGCTGGGTCCGGCCCTGGACTCTGGCGGCCTGGGTCAGCCTGACCCTGGGCATCGCGATGGGAAGCTGGTGGGCCTATTACGAGCTCGGCTGGGGGGGCTGGTGGTTCTGGGACCCGGTCGAAAATGCCTCATTCATGCCCTGGCTCGCGGGCACGGCCCTGCTGCATTCGGCGATCGTGACCGAAAAGCGCGGCGCATTGAAAAGCTGGACCGTGCTACTGGCGATCATCACCTTCTCGCTCAGCCTGCTCGGAACCTTCCTGGTGCGCTCGGGCGTGCTGACCTCGGTCCATGCCTTTGCGACGGACCCGACGCGCGGTGTCTTCATCCTGCTGTTGCTGGTCGTGGCAATCGGCGGGTCGCTGGCGCTCTACGCCTGGCGGGCGCCGACCCTGAAGGCCGATGGCCTTTTTGCGCCGATCAGCCGCGAGGGTGCTCTGGTGCTCAACAATCTTCTGCTGGCCACAGCGTGTTTCACCGTGCTGATCGGCACGCTCTATCCGCTGCTTCTGGATGTTGTCGGTGGGGGCAAGGTGTCGGTCGGCTCGCCCTATTTCGAACTCACCTTCATTCCGCTGATGGTGCCGCTGTTGCTGGCGCTGGCGGCCGGGCCGCTGATGCCCTGGAAGCGGGCCGACCTGAAAGGCGTGCTTTCACGCATGAAGGCGGTGATGACCGTCTCGCTTGTCGTGTGGGCCCTGGCCTGGTGGTGGGCGACCGACCTCTCGCCGCTGCCAGCCTTCGGCATTGCGCTCGCCACCTGGATCGGGCTGGGCGTGTTGCTGGAATATGCCGAACGTATCCAGTTGTTCCGCCTGCCGCCGGGCGAGAGCTGGCGTCGCGCCACGGGGCTGCCTCGCGCGGCCTATGGCATGACCCTTTCGCATCTGGGCCTTGCCGTGCTTGTCGCCGGCGTGACTGCCTCGTCGGCCTGGCAGACCGAGGTCATCCGCTCGATGGCGCCGGGCGACAGCCAGGAGGTGGCCGGTTACAGCTTCGTCTTCGAGGGCGTCGAGCCGGTCCAGGGCCCCAACTATGTGGCTGATCGCGGGCGCTTTGAGGTGTTTTCGGACGGTGACATGATTGCCGTGATGGAGCCGGAGAAGCGCCAGTTTTTCGTCCAGACGATGCAGACCACCGAGGCGGCAATCCGGACGACGCTGATGGCCGATCTCTACGTCGTGCTGGGCGATCAGGGCGAAGGGTCAAGCTGGGCCGTGCGGCTCTACCACAATCCCCTGGTCCCCTGGATCTGGGGCGGCTGTCTGCTGATGGTGTTCGGCGGGCTGATCAGCCTGAGCGACCGCCGATTGCGTCTTGCCATCCCGGCCCGCCGCAAGGCTCCTGCCGCTCAGGCCCAGCCCGCATGATGCGAATGGCTCTTCTCACGCTCGTTGCGGCGGTGCTGCTTTCTGCCGCTGCCTTCGCGGTTCAGCCCGACGAGATTCTTGATGACCCCGCCCTGGAAGGCCGCGCACGTGCCTTGAGCGTCGATCTGCGTTGTCTCGTCTGTCAGAATCAGTCGATTGACGATTCCGATGCGCCGCTGGCCCGTGACCTGCGCATCCTGCTGCGGGACCGCCTTTTGGCCGGGGACAGCGATGACGAGGCCATGGCCTACATCGTCGACCGCTACGGTGATTACGTTCTGCTGAAGCCGCCGTTCAAAGCGACCACGTTGTTGCTCTGGGCTGCGCCGCTGATCACGCTGTTGATCGGTGTTTTCATTGTGGTCCGCATTCTGCGCCGCGGATCGCCCGAAGGTGCCGAGGATCCAGAAGACCTGAGTGACGAGGAGCGTCGGCGTTTGGCCGCGATCCTCAAGGATGAACCGACATGACGATCGTGGTTCTTGTCATCCTGGCCGTGATCACCGTGGGCCTTCTTTGGCTGCCTATGATCCGTGGCCAGCAGCGCACCGGTGAGGAAGGACTTGCGGTCTACCGCGACCAGCTCAAGGAGTTGGAGCGGGATCTGGCGGCCGGGCTCATTGACGCTGATGCTGTGGAGACCGCCCGCCGCGAGATCGAACGGCGCATCCTCAACGAAGCGAACAAGGGCAGCCGCGCCGCCGGAATCTCGCAGGCCAGCCTGGGTCTCAGCTTTACTGTGGTGCTTTCGCTGGCGGTGATCGTCCTGGCCGTGGTGATCTACGGCAGCATCGGTTCGCCGGGGCTGCCGAACCAGCCGCTGTCTGCCCGCATGGACACCGCGACACCGGAAGGTGGCGATCTCGAGATGCAGGCGCTTGTTGCCCGTGCTGAAGCACGGGTCGGCGACAACCCGTTTGACCGGGAAGGTTGGTTCCTTCTGGCCAACACCTACGCCTTCGCCCAGCGCTATGGTGACGCCACGCGGGCCATGGCTGAAGTTCTGGCGTTGGATGCCAACGATCCCACCGGTCTGGCGAGGTATGGCGAATACATCACGCTATCTCGTGATGGTGCGGTGACACCGGCGGCCCGCGAGGCCTTCGTGCAGGCCCTTACGCTGGACCCCGGCCAGCCGGTCGCCCGCTACTACGAAGGTATCGCGCGGGCGCAGGACGACGATATGGCTGGCGCATTGGCTGTCTGGCGGGCGCTGTTGGCGGAGTCCACGGGCAATGATCCCTGGGTCGCCCAGCTGCAGCGGCACATCGCCGATGCCGAAGCGTTGTTGGGCGACGAGAGCGATGTGGCCGTGGCAGAAGCGTTGCCGGGTCCGACCGAAGAGGACATCGCGGCAGCGGCCGAGATGACGGCGGACGAACAGCTTGAGATGATCCGCGGCATGGTCGAGGGGCTGGCAGCCCGTCTTGAGGACGAACCGGACAATCTCGAAGGCTGGATGCGCCTCGCTCAATCCTATGCGGTTCTGGGTGAGTGGCAGGGCTCCCGAGACGCCTACGACCATGCGCTGGTGATCGCACCGGGCGATCCGGCCCTGGTCGACGGGTTCGCAAATGCGGTGGCTGCCATCGCGCAGAGCGCGCCGACGGTTCCGGCCGCATCCGTCGAGGATATGGAGCGCGTTCTGGCGCTCCAGCCCGACAACGCCCAGGCTCTCTATGTGACAGGTCTTGCCGGAGCGCAGTCAGGTGATCGGGAGTTGGCACGGGAGCGCTGGACCGCCCTGCGGAATCTCTTCCCCGAGAACAGTGGCGAATACGGACAGGCCGATCAGCTTATCAACAGTTTGCAATAGTCCGGGAGCGTCAGCCCGTGGTTGCGACCCAGTCCGGATCGTCCTGGGCGTTGCGTTCGAACGTCAGGAAGTCGTAGTAGCCGCAGCGGCCTTCGCCGGGGAACTCGCGACAGATCTCGGGACGGGCCTCATAGATCGTGCAGCCGCGCGTGTCGGGATCGATGAAGCGGCAGATTGTCGTGAAGTTTTCGTCGGCCTGATGGCGAAGAATACGTTCGCCCTTGTCTTCTCCCTTCCTGGTGAAGGTCCTGCGTGCCTCGCGGGGCGACATGCCGTGGTGCTGTCCCAGCCGTTCGATATCCTCATCAGTCACGATAATGCGGGCATAGGAGCAGCAGTAGGCAGGGCAGTCGTCGCAGTCGTAGTGCTTGGCCATAAGGGTCACTTTTCGTGGCGGTTGGCGAAGATGTCCCAGGTAATGCGTGCTGGGACGCCGAGCTTGAGCAGGGCCTTGTGGGGCAGGGGGTCGGGTTCGCCCAGGCTTTCCATGAATCCGATCAGTTCGTTTTCGCGCTCGCAAGCCATGTCCGCGGCGAGCAGGCCGCCGATTGTGCCCTTGGTGACACCCACGGCGTTCTGGCAGACCGAGGCCCAGACATTGGGCGCCATCTTGCCGAAACCCGGTGAACTGTTGCGCGACATGCAAACGAAGCCGGACCAGGTATGATCGAAGGTGACATCGGGCAGCATCGGAAAGCGGTCGCGGAAGCAGACCTTGTGGTGTTCGCGGGCCCTGGCTCTCTCGGTATCGGAAATCCGGAAGCCGGGCTTGTACTGGAAGCCGTGGCGGATCAGCAGGCGATGGTCCTGGGTGAAACGCATGGTGACGCCGGCGATGGCATTGGCCGGTGTCAGGCCCCAGTCGTCCTCGCCGCCGAGCGCCTGACGTTCGTCCGGTGTGAGCGGTCGTGTCAGGCTGGCATGGGCCGCGATCGGGATCAGCTTGTTGGCAAAAAAGCCGAACTGTTCGGCAAAGCCGTTGGTCGAAAGTATCATGCGCGGCGCATAGATGCTGCCGTCCGGTGTCGTGAGCGTGATGCCGTTGGTCTTCTCCATCCGCGTGACCGGCGTGTTTTCATAGAGCGTCACGTTCTCGGGCAGGTTGTCACCAAGGCCGCGGCACAGAGCCGCCGGGTTCATCAGCACGCAGCCCGGTGTGTAGACCGCAGCGTGATAATAGGGCGTGCCGATCTCGGCCTGGAGTTTATTGACGTCGAGCCAGCGAAAGGGTTCGCCCAGGGCTTCCAGTTCTCGGGCGAAGGGCTCCAGGATTTCAGTCTTGCCGCGCGCCGAATGCGAGGAATGGTACTTGCCCCGTCGGCTCCAGTTACAGTCGACCCCGAATTTGTTGACCGAAGCCTCCAGGTGCTCGATCGCCGCGCGGGCCAGCGCGATGAAGCGATAACTGCCTTCGAGTTCTTCGAGCGAGCTGCCGACATTGTGCGGCAGGTCGATGGCAAAGCCGGAGTTGCGTCCCGAGGCGTTTTCACCGACCTCGCCCGCCTCGACCAGGATGATGGAATCATCGGGACGATTTTCGGCGAGGCGCCGGGCTGCGGCGAGGCCGGCCCAGCCCGCGCCGAGAACAACCCAATCGGCCCTGACGTCACCCTGCAACGAGCGCTTGGGCGTGCGTGACGGCAGGATGCGGCTCCAGCCGTTGGTGTTGTCATCCCTTGGCAGGATGTTGACGGTCGTGGTGTCGGTCATCGCGGTATCTCTGAATGGCGTTCTCCTAGCACGATCCGCAGTGCGAGGGCACGCCTGCATCTTGCGTTCGGGGCGGTGACTTGCGAGCTTTCCCCGTCCGGCCACGAAAGAACCGCCATGTACGATCCCGCGACCGATCCCCTGCTTCAGCCCTACCAGCTCAAGCACCTCACGCTGAAGAACCGCATCATGTCGACAGCACATGAACCGGGCTACACCGAGGACGGTTTGGCGGGCGACCGTTATATCCGCTACCACGCGGAAAAGGCCCGGGGTGGCATCGCGATGACGATGATTGCGGGCTCCACCGTGGTGGCGCGGGACAGCGCCCAGGCTTTCATGAACATGCAGGCCTGGAAGGACGAGGTCGTGCCCGGTCTGAAACGGCTGACGGACGCCTGCCACGAACACGGCGCGGCGGTGATGATCCAGCTCACCCACCTGGGCCGACGTACGAACTGGAATAAGGAAGACTGGCTGCCGGTGATGGCGCCGTCGATGGTGCGGGAACCGGCGCACCGGGCCTTTCCCAAGGAGATGGAAGACTGGGACATCGAACGTGTCGTGAAGGACTACGGCACGGCGGCCGCCCGCATGAAGGAAGCGGGCATGGACGGCATCGAGTTCGAATCCTATGGCCACCTGATGGATCAGTTCTGGTCGCCGGCGACCAACAAGCGCGACGACAACTACGGAGGCAGTCTCGACAACCGTCTGCGATTCGCCATGGCGGTGCTCGACAGCGTGCGCGAGAACGTGGGTCCGGACTTTATCGTCGGCATCCGCATGTCCTGCGACGAGGCCTGGCAGAAGGGCTACGGCCGGGATGAGGGCGTCGAGATCGCCCGCCGCTTCATCGCCACGGGCAAGATCGACTTTCTGAATGTCATCAAGGGCCACATCGACCACGACCGGGCGCTGACCGACATCATCCCGGTCGCGGGGATGCGCTCGTCACCCCATCTTGATTTTGCTGGTGAGGTGAAGGCCGAGACCGAAATCCCGATCTTCCATGCCAACAAGATCGCCGATGTCGCCACGGCCCGGCATGCCATCGCCGAGGGTAAGCTCGACATGGTCGGCATGACGCGCGCCCATATCGCCGATCCGCACATCGTGCAGAAGGTCAGCGAGGGCCGGGAGGAAGAGATTCGTCCCTGTGTCGGTGCGACCTATTGCCTGGAGAGCGTCTACGCGGGGACCGGTGCGCTGTGTGTTCACAACGCTTCGACCGGGCGTGAGGCAACCATGCCGCAGCTTGTTGCGCCCGGCGATGGCCCCACAAAGAAGATCGTGATTGTCGGTGCCGGACCGGCGGGCATGGAAGCCGCCCGTGTTGCCGGGGAGAGGGGGCACGATGTCACGCTGTTCGAGGCGGCTGATGAGCCCGGCGGGCAGGTCCGGCTGGCGGCCCGCACACCCAACCGCAAGGACATCATCGGGATTGTCGAGTGGCGTGCCGCGCGGCTCGAGAAGCTGGGTGTCGACCTGCGCTTCAACACCTATGCCGAGGCCGATGACGTGTTGGCGTTCGATCCCGATGTCGTGCTGGTCTGCACCGGCGGATTGCCGAACAAGGAAATCGTGGACGAGGGCGCCGACCTCGCTGTGAGTTCGTGGGACCTGCTCTCAGGCGATGTGACGCCGGCCGAAGATGTTCTGGTGTTCGACGACAACGGTCACCAGCCCGGCATGCAGGCGGCCTATCTGGCGGCCGATGCCGGTGCCTCGGTTGAGATCATCTCACCGGAACGGACCTTCGCGCCCGAGCTCGGTGCCCTGACCCATGCGCCCCATGCCGAGTTCTTCCAGAAGAAGGGCGTCACGATCACGATCAACACCCGGGTCAGCCGCATCGTGCGTCACGGCAACAAACTCCGCGCCACGCTCTACAGTGAGTTCACCGAAAGCGAGGTTGGCGAGCGGCTGGTCGATCAGGTCGTGATCGAACACGCCACCCTGCCGCTGGATGATCTCTACTTCGACCTGAAGCCGCAGTCCGTGAACCGCGGCGAGGTCGACTATGAGGCGCTGATCGCGGTGCAGCCCCAGACGCTCACGACCAACCCGGACGGACACTTCCAGCTCTTCCGCCTGGGTGACGCCGTGGAAAGCCGCAACATCCACGCTGCGATCTACGATGCCCTGCGGCTGGTTCGGGTGATGTAGGGGGTCACTGACCCCGCAACAGCCCACCGGTTACGTTCATCACGGTGCCGCTGATCCAGTTGCCGCTGTCGTCGAGAAGGTAGCAGACGGCATCGGCGACGGGCTGGGGACCGCCCATACCCAGGGCGTGCTGGCTGTTGTAGGTGTAGATCTCGGTCTGGCTCATGGGCCGGCCGGTGCCGATGTAGCCGGGTACGATGGCGTTGATCAGGATGCCGTCGGCTTCAAAGCGGGCCGAGAGGCCGTTGGTGAGGCCGATCAGGCCGGCCTTGGCGGCGTGATAACTGGGGGCGAAGTCGGAAAACCCCATGACGCCGGTGATCGAGCTGGTGATCACGATGCGTCCTCTGCCGCGCTCGATCATGTGCGGAAGAACGGCGCGGGTGACCCACCAGGGTCCGGAGAGGTCAGCGTCGATGATGCGCCGCCAGTGCTCTTCGGTCTCTTCCAGCGCATCGTCATCAGGGCCGTCGATCCCGGCAATGTTCACCAGACTGTCGATATGGCCGAGCTGTACGATGGCATCGTTGATCATTGCCCGCGCTCTCTCCGGTTCGGTGATGTCGACCGGGCCGTGGGCCGCGCCCAGGTCCGTGGCAACACCGGCCACCTTCTCGGCCTGTATATCGGTCAGATAAAGGCGGCAGCCCCTTTCTGCGAGCCTTCGGGCGGTGCATTCGCCAATCCCCTGCGCCGCGCCTGTGACGACGACATGCTGGCCCTCAAGCGCCATGGGATGGACCGGCCTTGAGTTCCGTGCGGATGCCATCGGCCATGCGATCGGCGATCAGCTTGACCAGCGCTGCTCCAGCTTCGGCGTTAGCACCGTTCGAGGTGGCCAGCGAGCCGGTCTCGTTCCCCCGGGCCGGGTCCTGCGGGAAGACGTCGTAGGGCGGGAACACCTTGAAGCCGTGCTGGGGAAACTTGTCGGCCGCCACCAGGTCTGGTCGCATGGCCAGCATGATCGAGGTTTCGACCAGGGCGCCGTGTTCGTATTCGATGCTCTCGGGCGGATTCGGGAAGATGGCGCCGAGATCGTCATCGCCCACTATGTCCCACCAGGACGCGGTCTGGATGATGAGATCGCCGCCGGGCTGGGCGTCGAGATCGCGCACCGCCAGCTCGCAGCCTTCGGTGATGAACCAGACGTTTTCGTAGTGGCCGTTCACGATGGCGATCCTCGTCATGCCCTTGATCGCGAGCTCGCGGATCGTGGCGCGCACCAGGCCGACCAGAACTTCGGCGTCGAGTCCGATGTTGCCGACCCAGTGGCTGCCGCCGCCGGTCTTAATCTGGGAGCGGAAGCCCCAGGGGATCTCAGGCGCGATCACGGCGTCGATGCGTCCGGCGATCTCTTCGGCGAATCCGCAGGCACAGATGCGGTCCGTGCCCAAAGGCAGGTGCGGCCCATGGCTTTCGTTGGCCCCGACCGGGAGCAGCACCACGGCACCCGCAGCAACACGTTCTTCCAATGCGGACCAACTCAGTTCTGCCATCCAGTTCGTCATCGAACACCTCCCGTTATCGTGACGTAGCTTAGGCGGCTGCAGACCCACAGGAAAGGCGGGTTACGTTGACACGTTCAGGGGTGCGTGCAAGCGTTTCGGCAACAAGTCTGGGCCGCGAAGTCCGAACCGTCCACGCAGAGATCTATGAACATCCGCGGACCCGGTTTGCGGCGAGCTTCCTGGGCGATGCTAACTTCCTGCGGGGCAGGGCCGAAGGCGATGCCGTTGTGGTCGACGGTCTCGGTCCGGTCCGGACGATTGCATCGCTTGGCTCCGGCGACACGACCCTGGCCGTGCGGCCCGACAAGATGCGCTTGGCCATGCCGGACGAGTCTCACGACGGAAACAGGATCGAAGGTACCGTGACGCAACGGGTTTTCTCCGGCACAAGCGTCACCTACATCCTGGCTACGCCGGCGGGCCCGTTCAGGACCTTTGAATAGAGCGCCGGCGGATCGATGGCCGACGTCGGCGAGACCCGGGCGATCGTCTGGTCGCCGGAGTACAACGTGGCGGTGGAGGACTAATGCAAGAGGTCAAAACGATCGGCAAGGACGCCGTTCATGTCTGTGTCGACATGCAGCGCCTGTTTGCGGGCGAAACCGACTGGCACACGCCGTCGATCCCCGAAATCCTGCCCAACATCCAGCGGCTGACACGCCATGCGCCGCACCGCACAGTGTTCACCCAGTTCACGACGCCCGAGAACCCGGAAGACGCTCTGGGTCACTGGCAGGTCTACTACCGCCGCTGGACCAGTGTGACCATGGCACAGATGGACCCCGCCATCATTGATGTGATGGATGAGCTTAAGGATTTCGTGCCGCCCGCACGTATCGCCAACAAGCCGACCTATTCCGCCTTCGAAAGCCCGGAGTTCTGCGAGATTGTCGACGAGATAGGCTGTTCCACAGTGATCTGCACCGGCGTGGAAACAGACGTTTGTGTTCTGGGCACCGTGATGACGGCGATGGACCGGGGCTACCGCGTGATCGTGGTCAGCGATGCCGTGCACGGGTCCACGCCGGCCTCCCACGAAGCGACGCTCAACCACACCTATCGCCGCTTCGAGGATCAGATCGAGATCGGCACGACCGACGAGGTGATCGCCGCCTGGAGTGTTGCGTGACGCGGGACACGGTCCGGTCCTCGCGGGCGTGGAACACGTGGGACCCGGTCCACCCCGCTGAACGGATCCATTTGCCCAGCGGCGCCCATGTCGCCGTGACAGCCTATTCCGATGCGCTGGGCCGTTTCACGAGGCTGCCGCCCGGGCACCACAACGGTGTCCTTCTGGGGCCGCGTACCATCGACAGCGAACATATCGAACTCAGCTTCGATCACGGTGGTACCGAGATAGCGGTGACGATCACGTCGAGCGTCGACGATGCCCTGGACGATCAGCCGCTTTGCCCCGAAGACGGCGAAGTGTTGACGTTCTCACTGCCGTCGCATGCTTCGGGGCGTCTGGTTGTTTCCCTGACACCCTGAACTCGGCGCTCAATAGCTGCGCGGCAGGCCCAGTTCGTGTTCGGCCAGGAAGGATAGGATGAGGTTGGTCGAAATCGGTGCGGTCCGGTAGAGCCGGGATTCGCGCCACTTGCGTTCGATGTCGTACTCGCGGGCGAAGCCGAAGCCGCCATGGGTCTGCATGCAGGTTTCGGCAGCCTCCCACGATGCATCCGCTGCCAGCATCTTGGCCATGTTGGCCTGGGTCCCGGGCTGTTCGCCGGCTTCGTAGCGGCGACAAGCCTCGGCCACCATGAGAGCGGCGGCTTCCATATGGGCGAAGGCCTGGGCGATCGGGAACTGAATGCCCTGGTTCTGTCCGATCGGGCGGCCAAAAACCACACGATCGTTGGCATAGGCCGTGGCACGGTCGATGAAGAAGCGGGCATCGCCGATGCATTCGGACGCAATCAGGATGCGTTCTGCGTTCATGCCTGAAAGGATGTAGCGGAAGCCCTGGCCCTCCTCGCCGATCAGGCTGGAGGCGGGGATCGCCATGTCGTCGAAAAAGAGCTCTGTGGTGGCATGGTTCAGCATGGCCGGCAGCGGCCGGATCGTCAGGCCGTTGCCCAGCACCTCGCGCATGTCGACCAGAAAGACCGAGAGGCCCTGAGTCTTCCTCTCGACGTTGTCGAGGGGCGTGGTGCGGGCCAGAAGCAGCAGCAGGTCGGAATGTTCGGCTCGCGACGTCCAGACCTTCTGGCCGTTGACGATGTAGCGATCACCGTCGCGAACGGCCGTGGTGCGCAGGGCCGTGGTGTCGGTGCCGCTGGTCGGCTCGGTGACACCAAAGGCCTGCAGACGCAGATCGCCTGATGCGATACCGGGCAGGTAACTGTCTTTCTGTTCGTCGGAGCCATGCCGCAGCACTGTGCCCATGGTGTACATCTGAGCATGGCAGGCGCCGCCGTTGCCGCCGGAACGGTGGATTTCCTCGAGGATCGCGCAGCCGGCTGAAAGTGGCAGGCCGCTGCCTCCGTAGTCCTCCGGGATCAACGCGGTGAGCAGTCCTGCCTCGGTCAGCGCCGCCACGAACTCGGCGGGATAGGTCCCCTCGGCATCCTTGCCACGCCAGTACTCGCCGGGAAACGCCTCACACAAGCGGCGCACGGTCTCTCGAATGTCACTGTGATTGTCCGGTTCACCTGCGGTGCGTTGCACTATCATCGCTCTCCTCCAGTTTGGACCATAGTCGCCGATCCCCGTGCTTGTCGTCCCCCAGTCACGCGGTCTAGCGTGATGTTACCGGCGCATTCGGAGTAAGCCAGATGAAGTTGGTCGATGTCTTCTGGTCGATGAACAGCCCGTACTGCTACTTCGCGCTCGACCGAATTCTGGCGCTGCGGGAGCGGGCGGATGTCGATGTCCGTTTGCGGCTGGTCCTTCCAGGCATCCTGCGCAACGCCGGCAGTTTCAAGGATGCCGAGCCGATCGAGCAGAGGTACTTTGAGACAGACGGTGTGCGGACGGCGTCCTTCCTGGATTTACCCTATGCGTCGCCGCGGCCCTATCCGACCGAGATGGACCCTGAAAGGATCTACCGTGCGGGGCCTGACCAGAGCCGTGTGATGCGGCTCTATCACCTCACCGAGGCAGCGAACGAGCAGGATCAGGGCTGGGCTTTTCTCGATAAGGTCATGCGGCTGATCTTTAGATGGCTCAACCGAGAACTGGCATCACGACGACAAGCTCGGGCCCGCCATCGCCAGTGCGGGGCTCGACATGGCTGTGCTTGATCGCCGCGCCCAAGAAGCGTCAGAGCGGTTCGATGACGGGTTCGAGCAGAACGACGTTGCGATGCGGGAGACCGGACACTGGGGTCCGCCAATGTTCGGCTACAACGGCGAACCGTTCTACGGTCAGGACCGCTTCGACCAGTTGCTTTGGCGTCTGGACCAATCCTGAGGAAGGACACGCTGTGGCTGAAATCATCGATGAACATGAAGCTGCCCGCCGTCTCGGGATGGAGGTGCGGGAGGTTGTCTATCGCCTTGACTATGGCCAGATGATGGGCGTGAAGGCCAGCGACGGTTGGAAGATCGACACACGTGATCTTGAATTTTTCGCCCATGGTGAAGCTTTCGGCGATGAGGTCGCAAGGAGTTGCAAGGCGCCGGTTGGTGCCGAGGACATCACGGCTTTCGAGGACGTCGACACCGATAGCTCCCCCGGTTGGCGGCATAATCCGGAGTACGAGATCGAGCTCGAGATTGTCCCTGCGGAGGTCAGTGTGACCTGTGGTGGCGTAGCCATCGTCCGAACCACGCGTGCGTTGCTGGTGATGGAACTGGGACACGGGCCTGTCTACTACCTGCCGAGAGACGACGTGGACTGGTCGCTCTTCAAACGGACCGATCACGGCAGCTACTGCCAGTACAAGGGTTTCGCCCGCTACTGGACTCTCACGGTCGGCGACCGTGTGGAAAAGAATGTTATGTGGGACTACGACGAACCGCATAAGGAAGTGGCCCGTCTCAGGGACTACGTAGGGGTTTACTGGCACCGCATGGACGCCTGGTTCGAGGACGGTGAGCCGGTGGACCAGCCCCGCGATATCAGGGGGCGTTGTAATGCGCGAAACAGCTTCCGTGCTCTTTATCCCGAATTGGCGCGGGAGTGGCATCCGGAGAAAAATCCCAACATATGGCCTTACGAATGTGCACCGTGGTTCCGCGTTGTGGTGTGGTGGCGCAACGAAGCGGGACGCGAGTGGCAGCAGTCTGTTCGCGACCGCGTTCTGGGTCGCCCGATATCGTCCTGAGCAGCGGCTCAGAGGTCCTGGAACAGAGCGCCGCCTTCATGGCCCACCGCATCAGCTGTGTTGGACAGCCGGCGGGCCTTGAGCCTGATCAAGACGGGCCGGATCACAAAGGGCCTTATCGCAGAGTAGTTCCGACCGCCCGCCGCCACGTCCAGGACGGGTAGAGATGCCGCCAAGCGCCGGGATGGGGGCGTGAATCGACACTTGTCGGTAAGACGGCGGGCAGCCGGACTGGTGGAGCGAAACGCTCCGTTCGTGAAACTGGTGAAACTCTGTGGTGTGGTATGCGGCCGGTCGACCGCGGCGGATCAGTAGATCCGTTCGTCCTGGTGTTCGGTTCGGGTCATGCCCATGGCCGCAACAAGCATCAGGAGGATGGCAACGTTCAGCCAGATATGGGTCATGTCCGTCTCCTTAGATTGGCGTTCGGATATAACACGCCCCTTCAGAGGCAACCCTACACAGTGGAATGAGGAAAAATGTCGCCCTAGAAGGGCCGATCCCCGGCGACCTGGGTCCGCAACATGATGCGGCGGCTGGACGCTTCAAAGGGGTCGCGCCGGTGGATCAGGCGGCGGTTGTCCCACATGACCACATCGCCTGCCTGCCAGACATGTGTCCACGCGAATTCCGGCCGACGGCAGTGCTCCCATAAGCGGTCAAGCAGGGCTTCGCTTTCGGCAAGGTCCATTCCTTCGATCCAGGCATTGCGACGGCGGCCGAGATAAAGCGACGGCCGCCCGGTTTCCGGGTGGGTCCGGATCGCGGGATGGCTGGCGCCGGGCGCCTCGCGGACGTCGCTCACGCCGTCATAGCCACGCCGGGTCTCGCCGACACTGGTCGTGCTGCTGTCATGATGGATAGTGCGTCCGGCGATGGCCTGGCACAGATCGTCGGGAATCGCAGCCCATGCGGCCTCCATGTCGGCAAAGCTTGTGTTTCCGCCTGTATGGGGAACCTCCTGGGCGAACAGGATGCTCGCTGTGGGCGGCTCAGGCAGATAGGACATGTCGGTATGCCATTCGGCCTCGCCGGCCCCCAGGCTACCGATCGCCTTGCCGTTCTCGACAACATTCGAGATGTACCAGACTGGCTGGCCCGCCAACTCATCACGCGTGCCTGTCTCACTCGCGGGCGGCGGCTCGAGATCGCCGAACAGAGCGCTGAACTGCACCAGGGCGGTCGGCGAAAGGTTCTGACCGTGGAACAGCAGAACGCCGTGATCGAGCCAGGCCGATCTCAAGCCAGCCTGATCCAGGCCATCTGGTACGGAGAGATTCACGGCGCTGATCCGGGCGCCGAGTGCAGTGTCTAATCGTTCGATCTTCATGGTGTTTCCATACCTGATCAGACGGCCAGCGCCATACCGCCACCATAGGAGAAATCCGCACCCCCTGAGGGGTTGCCTGCAACGTCGAAGCCGATGGCATGGACAGACGCGATTTCGTAGCTGTAGGCGCTGCGGCGCACAGTGTACCCGGCTTCCTCAAGGGGTGCGCAAACATAGCGCGGAATGCGCGCGGTGACGGCGATAGCATCGCTGGTGGCCGAAAACCGTGGTGCGTGGATGGCTTCCTGCGGTGTCATGCCGAAGTCGATCACGTTCAGCATGACCTGGAGGACGCCCATGGCGATCTGAGTGCCGCCCGGTGCACCCAGAGCCAACAAAGGCCTGTCGCCGTCGAACACAATGGTCGGACAGAGCGACGAGAAGCGCGCTTTACCCGGCGCGATTGAACCGGCGCGGCCGGGGCGCGGGTCGAAGACCGCCATTGCGCCGTTATACATGAAGCCAAGCCCGTCGGTGATCACGCCCGACATCATGCCGAGTGTGTGCGTCATGGTCACAATGGCACCGCTTTGATCCGAGGTCACAAGATGGGTCGTGCCGGGAGATTCTGAGAGTGGCAGGCGCTCGACATGGGCCTTGTCGCCGCGCGCAATGGCCTCAGCCTGGCCTTTGGCATAGGCCTTGTCTGTCAGCCGATCCGCCGGCACGTCATAAAAGCGGGGATCGCCGACATGGTTGTCCTTGTCGGCGGTGGCGATCTTCATCGCCTCAGCCACTGTGCGGATGTACTCGGGCGCGTTGTGCCCCATGGATGCAAGGTCGAAGTTCTCGAGAATGTTCAGCATCTCAAGCAGCATGATGCCGCCGCCGGGCGGGCGGTTAGTGGAGATGCCGAGACCTCGGTAGCTGCCTTTGAGCGGGCTGTTTGTTTCTGTGGCGTAGTTGGCGAGATCCTGCGTACAAAGCAGACCGCCGCGTGCCTTCATATCCGCATCGATCCGCCTCGCGATCTCACCGGTGTAGAAGGTCTCCGCACCGTCACGCGCGATGGTCTCCAGGGCATGGCCCATGCCGGGGTTCTGAACCGTCGCGCCGATCTGCCGGACCTCACCGATACCATCGAAGTAGATGCGCCGCCCTTCCTCCGAGTAGCCCAGCCGATCGCGGACGACGACCCGGCCTGGCGTGTCCGGGGAGACCCAATAGGCATGGACACCGGGCGTCACCAGGTAACCGTCACGGGCATAGCGAATGGCCGGCTCGACAAGGTCGGCCCAGGGCAGGGAGCCATAACGTTCGTGGGCTTCCGAAAAGGCCTTCAGGGTTCCAGGTGTGGTGATCGACTGCGGACCGAGGTCGTTCACAGCGCCTTTCAGGACAAAGCCAAAGCCATCCTCGGTTTCGCCAAGAATGCGGTCCTGCCACATCTCCGGTGTCGCGGCCGCGGGGACCCTGCCGTGAAAATCGATGATCTCATGGATGCCACGGCCGGGATCGAAGATCTGCAGAGAGCCGAAGCCCGCGATGCCGCACATCATGGGGTCGACTACGGTCTGCACGAAGGCGCAGGCGAGTGCCGCATCCATCGCGTTGCCGCCGCGGCGCAAGGCCTCGGCTCCGGCCTCCACGGCGTCGGGTTGTAGGGTCGTGATCATCCCTTTGGGCATGGGTCGCTCCGCTTGCCGTCGTGGCGGCCCGATGTTACGCGCAGCACTCCAACCGGAGTTGCCGCGATGTCACAGGGCCAGACCTGGAATGCCCAAGGCTATCAGACCAATGCCGGGTTCGTCCCCACCCTGGGCCGGCCGGTTCTCGATTTGCTCGATCCCAAAGAAGGCGAACGGATTCTCGATCTGGGCTGTGGTCACGGCACGCTGACCAAGGAGATCGCGGAGACCGGTGCCGTGGTCAGCGGCGTCGATAGCTCGTCGGAGATGGTCACGGCGGCCTGCGAGCTGGGTATAGACGCCTCGGTGATGGATGCTGCCACCCTGACCTTCGACACAGAGTTCGATGCGGTGTTTTCCAACGCCGTACTGCACTGGGTGCGGGATGTGGATGCCGTGATCGCCGGTGTGGCGCGTGCCCTGAAGCCAGGTGGGCGTTTTGTCGGTGAGTTCGGCGGTCACGGCAACGTCGCGGCCGTGGTCACGGCGCTGACCGCCGTTCTTAAGACCAGGGGTGTTGATGCCGCTGGGGTCATACCCTGGTTCTATCCCACTCCCGAAAACTACAGCCGCCGTCTCGAAGCGGCCGGTTTCACCGTCGACAGCATCGAACTGATTCCGCGGCCCACGCCGTTGCCGACCGGCATGGCGGGATGGCTTGAAACCTTTGCCGGCATCTTCTTCGCGGCGTTGCCTGAAGCGGACAGAGCCACAGCGCTGGAAGAAACCCTCGACCTTCTGAGCCACAGTCTTTGTGACGATAAGGGCCGTTGGACGGCGGACTATGTGCGCCTGCGTTTTGCCGCACGCCTACCTTAGCCCAGGATGGTGGCTGTATTCCATCCCGGAGACCTTGTGCCAGATCAAATTTGTATGGTCCGACCTATGCGGACTTCGGTGCGCTGAGGATGTAGTTCACGTCAACGTCGCGTCCCAGGGACCAATGGTTTGTGCTGATGTCCAAAACTAGTCCGCTGACGTCGTTGACGACGACATTGTTACGCCGAAGGTCACGGGCCAGCTCTGATGGTCTGACGAACTTCGACCAGGTATGGGTGCCACGCGGCACCCATTGCAGAAGATACTCAGCACCGACGATGGCCAGAGCAAAGGATTTCGGCGTCCTGTTCAGCGTCGAAAAGAGCAACAGCCCTCCGGGTCTGACACAACGGCAACAGGCGGCGACAAAGCCCTCGCGATCGGCTACATGCTCAATGATTTCCATGGCGACAAGGGCATCGAATTGCGGCTGCTCATGAGCCAGATCCTCGACCGGACGATTCTGGTAGCTGATCGTCAGACCGGAGTTTTCAGCATGCCTGCGGGCGACGTCGATCGCCTGTGACGACGCATCCAGGCCTGTCATTGACGCGCCCAGCCGCGCTAGCGGTTCGGTCACCAGCCCGCCGCCACAGCCGACGTCGGCGACACGCAGGCCTTCGAGAGGTCGCTCGGATGCGGCATGATGGTCAAAATGCGCCGCCATTCTGTCCCGAAGGTAACCGACCCTGACGGGATTGAGACGATGGAGCGGCTTGAACGGCCCGTTTTGATCCCACCATTGATCGGCGACGGCCGAAAAGGAGCGCACTTCATCCGCGTCAATCGTGCCTTTGCCGGCGTTATGGTCTGCTTGCGTCGTCATGAGGCGGGGAGTATGTAGGCCCCGCCCCGCCCCGGAAAGCCCCAAAGTCGGGAGCGGTTCCCGAAAATGATCGTCACCAAACACGGGATCGGGCGGAAACATGTCCCTGATTGTTCAGAAATTCGGCGGAACGTCGGTCGCAGATCTCGAACGGATCGCCAAGGCTGCAAAGCACGTCCAGCGTGCCGTCGAGGACGGCCACAAGGTGGTTGTTGTCGTCTCGGCCATGGGCGGTGAAACCGACAGGCTTGTCGGCTTGGTGAACGAGATCAGCCGGCAGCACGATCGCCGCGAGTATGATGCCGTTGTTGCAAGCGGCGAGCAGGTCACGGCCGGCCTGATGGCGCTGACTCTACAGTCGATGGGACTGAAATCGCGGTCCTTCCAGGGCTGGCAGGTGCCGGTGATGACCGACGCGGGTCACAGCCGCGCCCGCGTGCAGGAGCTCCGGCCGACCCATTTGCTGGCTTGTCTGGATGAGGGCGTGGTGCCGGTGGTGACAGGCTTTCAGGGCGTGACCGAGGAGGGGCGGACGTCCACGCTGGGTCGTGGCGGTTCGGACCTCAGCGCTGTGGTGCTGGCTGCTGGGCTGGGAGCGGATCGCTGCGACATCTTTACCGATGTCGAAGGTGTCTTCACCTGTGATCCCCGCCTCGTTGCCAAGGCGCACAAGCTCGATAAGATCACTTACGAAGAAATGCTGGAGATGGCCTCGCAGGGCGCCAAAGTGCTGCACACCCGCTCTGTCGCCACCGCCATGAATCACCGCGTCCGATTGCAGGTCCTGTCGACCTTCACGGGCGCTCCCGGAACCCTGGTCGTTGACGAGGACGAAATCGTGGAACAGCAGGTTGTCAGCGGCATCGCCTATACGCGGGATGACGCGAAGGTCACAATGGTCGGCGTGCCTGATCGTCCCGGCATCGCCGCCGCGCTCTTTGGGCCGCTGGCCGATGCCGACATCAATGTCGACATGATCATCCAGAACATCTCGCTCGACGGCGAGACCGCCGACATGACCTTCACGGTCGCCAAGGGTGATCTCGATCGCACGATCGAGGTGCTCAACGCCAACAACGACGAACTGCGTGCCGAGAGGATCGAGCCGGATCCACAGGTTGTGAAGGTGTCGGTCATCGGTGTGGGCATGCGCAGCCATGCCGGTGTGGCCGGGCGCATGTTCAAGGCGCTTTCGGAAAAGGGCATCAACATCCAGCTCATCTCGACGTCCGAAATCAAAATCAGCGTTCTGATTGCAGAAGAGTATCTGGAGCTGGCGCTCAGGGCTTTGCACACCGCTTACTGTCTTGATGCCGAGGAGTAGTCCCTTTCATGGCTAGTGGACGCCAACGGCTCGAGGAGCTCTGGGCTGACGGCCGCAAACTGCTCGGGGTCGAGCACGCGATCATGGGCGGTGCCATGTCCTGGGTCTCGGAACGCAACCTGGTAGCGGCGATTTCGAATGCGGGCGGTTTCGGAGTGATCGCCTGTGGTGCCATGACACCGGATCATCTGTCGGCCGAGATTGCCGGGACCAAGGCCCTGACGTCCCAGCCGTTCGGTGTGAACCTCATCACCATGCACCCTGATCTCGATGCCCTGGTCGATCTTTGCGCCGATCATGGTGTTGCCCATGTTGTGCTGGCGGGCGGCCTTCCGACCACGGACTCGATCCGCCGTATCAAGTACAGCGGCGCCAAAGTCCTGGCGTTCTCTCCGACCCTGGCCTTTGCCAGAAAGCTGGTGCGGATCGGCGTCGACGCCGTGATTGTCGAGGGAATGGAGGCAGGCGGGCACATCGGTCCCGTTTCGACCAGTATTCTGGCCCAGGAGATTTTGCCTTATCTCAGGGACACTCCCGTGTTTGTCGCCGGCGGCATCGGACGCGGCGAGGTGATTGCCGGATATGTGCGCATGGGTGCGGCGGGCGTGCAGCTTGGCTCACGGTTTGTCTGCGCGCGGGAATCAGTCGCTCACCCCAACTTCAAGAAGGCCTTCCTGCGGGCCGCGGCACGCGATGCGCAGCCATCGGTTCAGCTCGATCCGCGGTTCCGCGTCATCCCGGTTCGTGCGCTGACAAACCAGGCTTCACGTGACTTCCTGCAAAAACAGCACGAGGTCATTGCTCGCCATGATGCGGGGGAGCTCGACGAAAAGGCGGCTCAGCTCGAGATCGAGCATTTCTGGGCCGGTGCCCTGCGCCGTGCCGTGGTGGACGGCGATGTCGTACACGGTTCTCTCATGGCCGGACAGAGTGTCGGCATGGTGACGTCCGAACAGCCGATGGCTGAAATCATGGCCGAACTGGTCGACCAGGCTTGCGAAGCACTCGACCACGAGAATTGATGCGCCGCATTGGCTGTTTGCCGCCGATAGGGGGCAAATGGTAAAATCACTCACCGTCCGTCGATCTGACCGGCGGCTGGACTGACGGAAACATTATGACCAACACCGGTTCCCAGGACGACGCCAACGTCACGCCGTTTCGTGACGTAAACGCCGACAGCAATCAGCGCCGCATCGCTGACGATCTGCGTCAGGCCCGGCTTGAGCGCGGTCTGGAACTGCGTGATGTCTCCGGCACCCTGCGTATTCGTGCCGTCTACCTGGAGGCGCTGGAAGATGGACGCTTTGACGATCTGCCCGGCACCACCTATGTCGCAGGTTTCCTGCGCACCTATGGCGACTTCCTTGGTCTGGATGCCGAAGAGCTCGTGCGCCGCTTCAAGGATGAAACGGGCGGCGTGCTGGTTCATCAGCAGCTCAGCTTCCCTGTCCCTGCCTCCGAGGCACGTCAGCCGACGGCCGGGATCATCATCGGTGCGCTGATCCTAGCCATCGCGGGCGCGGCGATCTGGTTTGTCAACAATGAGCGGGATCTTGTCGATCTTGAGCTGGTTCCTGCTGTCGAGGAGACACATGACACCGCGAGCGACGATTCGAATGCCACGGTCGATGCCGCGCCGGCCGTCGAAGAGACGATGACAACAGAGGAAGACGACGAGGGGGCGTCGGATGATCCGTCTGCTGTGGAAACGGCTGTTGAGGAAGTCGAGGCAGTGGCGGAAGAGGTTGTCGACGAGTTGGTCGCTGAGACCGAAATGATTGCCGAAGCCGCGCTCGAAGATGCCGTTTCAGACGACGACTCCAGTGCCGAAGAGCAGGATGTGGATTTTGCCGCCGTTGAACCAGACACTCCGGATGAGACTGCTGCCGAGGATGTGTCCCCTGATGCCGCCGTTGACGTCGCGGTCCCTGACGCTGAAGAAATAGCCAGCGACGAAGCCCTGGCCGAAACCGAGGCCCTGCTGGACACCGACAGCGGTTATGTTCCGCGCATCTACGGCCGCCCGAACACGGATTCGCGGGTCGAGATTGTCGCCTTGGACGAATCCTGGATTCAGGTTGAAGCACCCAACAATGTGATCCTGCTGACACGTCTTCTCCTGCCCGGTGATATCTATCACGTACCCAACCGCGATGATGTAACGCTCGACACCGGCAATGCCGGCGGGCTTGAGGTGCGCGTCGATGGTGAGACCATCGCGCCCCTGGGCGATGCAGGGATGGTGGTCCGTAATGTGTCGCTCTCTGCCGACGCATTGTTGTCACGTTGATCTGGTTAAAGATCCCGATCTAGTCCGCCTGGCCGGGCTTTCGCTTTACCCTGTCGATGGCGTGCGTTATCTCTGGGCCGAACTTCGGACAAGGCCGTCATGAGCACTCCCGACATTCTCCGCCCGGCAAGGCGCAAGAGCCGCCAGATCAAGGTGGGCAGCGTGCCCGTGGGCGGTGATGCACCGATCACCGTGCAGTCTATGACCAACACGCTGACCGCCGACGCCCATGCCACCTTGGCCCAGGTCAGTGCGCTCGCGGTGGCAGGCGCCGACATCGTGCGTGTCTCATGTCCGGACGAGGAATCGACCGCGGCATTCAAGCATATTGCCTATGAGTCGCCGGTGCCTCTGGTGGCCGACATTCACTTCCACTACCGCCGCGCCATCGAGGCCGCCGAGGCGGGGGCTGCCTGCCTGCGTATCAACCCCGGCAACATTGGTTCGGCCGACCGGGTGCGCGAGGTGGTCAAGGTCGCGCGTGATCACGGCTGTTCCATGCGGATCGGTGTGAACGCAGGTTCGCTTGAGAAGCATCTTCTGGAGAAACACGGCGGCCCGACACCGGAAGCCATGGTGGAGAGTGCGCTCGATCACGCGCGCATTCTCGAAGACTATGACTTCCTCGACTTCAAGATCAGTGTGAAGGCATCCAATGTGACTCTGGCGACCGGTGCCTACAGGGGCCTTGCTGCGGCCTGTGATTATCCGCTCCATCTCGGGATTACAGAAGCCGGCGGACTGATTGGCGGTACGGTGAAATCGTCTGTCGGTCTGGGCATGCTGCTGTGGGACGGTATCGGGGATACGATCCGTGTCTCGCTGGCGACCGATCCGGTGGAAGAGGTTCGTGTCGGCTGGGAAATCCTCAAGTCGCTGAACCTGCGTCAACGCGGGGTCAACATCATTGCCTGCCCGTCCTGTGCGCGGCAGCAATTCAATGTCACCGAGACGGTCGGCGAACTTGAACAACGCCTTGCTCACGTGGATGTACCGATGACGGTGTCGATCATCGGCTGTGTCGTGAACGGTCCCGGTGAAGCGATGATGACCGATATCGGTCTCACCGGTGGCGGCAAGGGCAACCACCTTGTCTACATTTCGGGCAGCGCCGATCACAAGGTCGCCTCCGGTGATATCGTCGAGCACATCGTCGAGCTGGTTGAAGCCCGCGCTTCGGAGCTCAAGAGCGCCGATCGCGCCGACGCTGCCGAATAGCCGCAGGCTTCGTCAACATGGCCGCAAAACTGCAACCCATTCGTGGTACCCGCGACCTTCTTGCTGAAGACTGCCGCGCCCATGCCCGTGTCGAACAGGCCTGTGCTGAAATCGCGTGCCGCTATGGCTATGGCGAGATTCGGACACCGATCCTGGAAATGACGCCCGTCTTTGCCCGGAGTCTGGGTTGCGCCACCGATGTCGTGCAGAAGGAGATGTACACCTTCGAGGATCGGGGCGGCGAACAGGTCACCATGCGGCCTGAGAATACCGCTAGTGTGGCCCGTGCGGTATTGAGCAACGGCCTGCTCAACGAGGTGCCACTGAAGCTCTACTACGCCGGGCCGATGTTCCGCTACGAGCGCCCGCAGAAGGGCCGATACCGCCAGTTCCATCAGATTGGTATGGAGCTCTTCGGTGTGCCGGAACCCACAGGTGACATTGAGATCGTTGCCATGGGCGCTGACGTTCTGGACGAGCTGGGGCTCATGGCCGACACCCGGCTTGAGATCAACACGCTCGGAGACACCGAAAGCCGGACCCGTTACCGCGAAGCGCTGGTTGCCTACCTGCAGCAGCACCAGGACGCACTGAGTGAGGACAGCAAGGACCGACTGGAGCGCAATCCGATGCGTGTGCTCGACTCCAAATCTGAAGCGGACAAGGCCATCGTTGCCGACGCCCCTCTGATTTTTGATCACCTTACTGACGATGCTGGGAGCTTCTTCGACTCTGTTCTGGCGGGGCTCGATGCCCTGGGCCTTGCCTATGAGGTCAATCCCAGGATTGTGCGGGGGCTCGATTACTACTGCCACACGGCCTTTGAGTTCATCACAGAGAAGCTTGGTTCGCAGGGTACGGTGATCGGTGGTGGCCGCTACGACGGGCTGATGGAACAGATGGGCGGGCCGGCGCTGCCGGGTGTCGGCTGGGCCGGTGGAATCGAACGTCTGGCCATGCTGGCCGGGGGTGGCGATTCTGTGGAGCGTCCTATCGCTTTGGTTCCGGTCGGTGAGACGGCAGAACACAAGGCGCTTCTGATTGCCCATGACCTGCGGCGTCAGGGCCATAGGATCGAATTGGGCTATCGCGGAAACCTCAAGCGGCGCATGCAGCGAGCCAACAAGGCCGGCGCCAGCCACGCCCTGATTCTCGGCGACGAGGAACTGACACGCGGTGTCGCCATTCTGCGAGACCTCGACAGCGGCGAGCAGACCGAACTCTCGATCGACCGGGTGAGTGAGGGTCTGCCCCGGCGCGGTTAGCGGCCATGACCGCTCCCATCCATATCGCCGTCGGCGCGAACCACCGTTCGGCTCCTCTCGATCTCCGCGAACGTCTGTTTGTGCCGCGGGACGAAACCGAGGCCTTCTACGCATCGCTCAAGTCGCATGGCTTTGATGATGTGCTCCTGCTGTCGACCTGTGACCGTGTCGAAGTCCACGCTATGCATCCGCAACCTTCTCAGGCGGTCGGAACCCTGCGCGACATGCTTGCGTCGCGCGCCGGGCTAAAGGGGCTGGACAAACGGTTTTATGGCCTGGTCGACCGGCCTGCCCTGAGGCAGCTCTTTGCCATTGCAGCGTCATTGGACAGTCTTGTTGTCGGCGAGCCGCAGGTCTTGGGTCAGCTCAAGGAGAGCCACCGCCGTGCCGCCGCGGCCGGGCTGATGGGCCGTGGTCTGGAGCGACGGCTGCAGGCTGCTTTCGCTGCCGCCAAGAGAGTGCGCAATGAAACGCGGATCGGCGAACGGCCGGTCTCCATCGCCTCTGCGGGCGTCGAGGTCGCACGGGAGATCCACGGCGATCTCGGCCGCGTGCGAGGCTTGCTTGTGGGTGTGGGAGAAGCCGGAGAGCTCATCGCCTCCCGGCTCAGGAGCCACGGGCTTGGTGATCTCGCGGTGCTGCATGCACGGCCTCGTCTGGCTCAGGCGGTTGCCGAACGACTGGATGTAAGAATCGCGTCGCCTGACGATCGAGAGGCGGAGCTGGCTGCGGCGGATGTCCTGATCCTCTCGGTCGGCGCCGGGCGTCACGCTGTGGATCAGGCGGATATGAAGGCGGCGCTCAGGAGCCGACGTCGGCAGCCGGTCTTTGTGATCGATGCGGGTGTACCTCCCGACGCTGATCCCGCGATTGATCGCCTTGATGACGTGTTTGTCTACAATCTCGATCATCTCGAGCGCATCGCGATGGCCGGAAGGGCGGGGCGTGAGGATGAAGCAGCCGCAGCCTGGGCGATTGTCGATGAAGCATTGGCCGGTTTCAGCGCTGCGGATGCGCAGCGCGATGCGGTCCCTGCCGTGGCGTCCCTGAGGGCGGCTTTCGAGGCAGCACGTCAGCAGGTCCTGGCCGGTAAGGCCGGCGATGATTCATCGGAAGCTACGCGGCGACTGGTGAACCGGCTTCTGCACGACCCCAGCGAAATGTTGCGTGTTATGGCGGAAGACGATCCAGCGTCGGTCAATGATGCTGAACACCTGTTGCAACGCCTGTTCAGGCTCCATTCGGAGAAAGAGACATGAGCCTTGAAGAGAGCCTGAGCAAGGTGGTGCTGCGCCACGAGGAACTCTCTGCACGGTTGGCTGAGGAAGCTGGAGGCGGGGATGAGTTTATCAAGATGTCTCGCGAGTACGCGGAGCTGTCGCCCATCGTCGAGGCGATCAGTGAACTCAGAAACTCCGAGCTGGAACTGACCGATCTCAACGAGATGATTGCCGCTGAAGACGATGCCAAAATGCGGCAACTGGCGGAGGCCGAACGCGACGACCTCGCTGAACGTCTGCCCGCGTTGCAGCAGCGGGTGAAGGTTCTTCTGATCCCCAGGGACGAGACAGACGGCAGGAATGCCATTCTGGAGATTCGGGCTGGCACTGGGGGTGATGAAGCTGCGCTGTTCGCGGCCGATCTTCTGCGCATGTACCAGCGATACGCCGAGCAACGCCGTTGGCGTGTCGAGGTCATGAACATCAGCGAAAACGACATCGGCGGGGTGAAGGAGGTCCAGGTCATGATCTCAGGATCGGATGTCTTCTCGCGCCTCAAGTTTGAATCCGGCGTCCATCGTGTCCAGCGCGTGCCGGTCACCGAGTCCGGTGGACGGATTCACACCTCGGCTGCGACTGTTGCCGTGTTGCCCGAGGCCGAAGAAGTCGACATCACGATCGATGAGAAGGACTTGCGCATCGACACATTCCGGGCGTCCGGCGCCGGCGGCCAGCACGTCAACAAGACCGACAGCGCAGTGCGGATCACCCATATCCCGACCGGCGTGATCGTCTCGCAGCAGGACGAAAAATCCCAGCACAAGAATCGTGCCAAGGCGATGAAGATCCTGATGGCGCGTCTCTATGACGACGAGCGGCGCCAGCGCGATGAGGAACGGGCCGAAAGCCGCAAGTCACAGGTCGGCAGTGGTGACCGCTCCGAGCGCATCCGTACCTACAACTTTCCCCAGGGTCGCCTGACCGATCACCGCATCAACCACACGCTTTACAAGCTCGATGACATCGTGACCGGTGGCGCGTTGGACGATGTGATCGACCCCTTGATAGCCGAAGATCAGGCCGCACGCCTGGCGGAACTGGAATGACAGCCGTTTTGGTCGGTGAATTGCTGGTGGCATCCGCCGCCGAGCTTGCCGACGCAGGTGTTGACGAGCCCCGGCGTGATGCGCAGCTGCTTTTGGCGCATGCCCTGGAAAGAGATCGTGGCTGGCTGCAGGCCTTCCCCGAAACGATCGTTGAGCCGGAGGCTCACCAGTGTTTCACCACTCTTCTGGAATGCCGGAAGCGCCGCCTGCCGATGGCGCAGGTGCTGTGTCATCGTGAGTTCTGGAGCCTTGACCTTAAGGTCACCGGAGAGACCCTGACGCCCCGCCCTGATTCCGAAACCCTGGTCGAAACAGCGCTGTCGCTGTTCCGGGAACGGGAGGCGCCGCGCCACATTCTGGATCTTGGCACCGGGACCGGCTGCCTGTTGCTGGCTCTGCTCTCCGAGTGGCCTTCGGCCAAGGGGGTTGGTGTTGATCGGTCGGCTGGCACGCTGGCTGTCGCGCGTGAGAACGCCAGGGCCTGTGACCTTGAAAGCCGGGTGAGTCTTGTCGAGGGCGACTGGCTTGCCGGCTTGACCGGGTCGTTCGATCTTGTTGTGTCCAACCCGCCCTATATCCCCTCGGGGCAGATCGCAGGTCTGGAACCGGAAGTGTCCGATCATGAGCCCAGGCAGGCGCTCGACGGTGGTGCTGACGGCCTGTCTTGTTATCGCATCATCCTCAGCGATGTGGCGATGGTCCTGGCGCCGGGCGGCTTGGTGGTGCTGGAACACGGTGAGAGACAGGCTCCGGCACTGGGCGCGCTGGCTGCTGAGCATGGCTTTGATGTCCTGGAACCGGCGCGGGATCTCGCCGGGCGCCTTCGCTGTGCTGTTCTGCGATTTGTCACAGGCTGGTGAAAAAGCGCAAAAAACCTCTTGGAATGGTGTCTGACACTCAGTACGGTCGCGATTGCGCACTCCGGCACGGAACTTGGTTCCGAAGCGATTGTGAACTAAGCAACGCTTGCGCCGGGTCTGATGGCTTCAGCAATCGGTTTTGTTGTTTCGGACCGAGATGTCCGTTCTGATTGTTTGTGTGGCGCTGAACCCTTTCAAGCATGTTGCAGAGAGTGATCAAGGCATGAGACCAGGTGGTTCCGGGAAGCGGTCCCGCAACAATCGCGGCCATATGCGTCGCGGTGGCGGCGGTGGTGGTGGCGGACGCAATCAGTCGTTCGACAGCACGGGTCCTGACGTCAGGGTGCGGGGCACCGCCCAGCAGGTTGCCGACAAGTACACTGCGCTGGCGCGTGATGCATCGTCATCCGGCGATTTGGTCGCCGCGGAGAACTATCTGCAGCATGCCGAGCATTACCAGCGCATCGTGAACATGCATGCCGAACGTGCAGCCGAGCAGCAGCGTGAGCGCGATGAACGCGGCGAGCGTGATGACCGTGGCGCGCGCGACGATCGCGGGCGCAATGACGACCGCTATCAGGACCGGGGCCGTCAGGACGATGACGACACTGGGGAAACCGGTGAGGCCGAAGTGGTCCGCCGTCAGCCTCCGCCTGCGGCCGTGTCTGAAGACGGTGGGGAGGGCGACAGCCCTGTTGCTGTTGAAGAGGAAAAGCCCAAGCCAGCCCGCCGGTCGCCGCGCAAGCCGGCGGCGGCAGCCGATGACGAGGCGTCGGCTGAATCAGCGGATGAGGAGCAGACCGCCGCAGAATAATCTGTTGCAGGTTTTCGGCTCCAACCCCTTTTGTTGTAAAAATATCACACCATATACCATTCCAGACACGCATCCCAAAGGGTGATGAATGATGGAATTCGAACGGTACACGGATCGTTCGCGCGGCTTCGTCCAGGCTGCGCAGACGCTGGCACTCACGCGCGGTCATCAGCAGCTGACGACCGAGCACCTGTTGCAGGTCCTGCTTGCAGACGAGCAGGGTTTGGCGGCAGGACTCATGCGGACCGCCGGCGCCGATCCCAAACAGGCTCTGGTCGGGACAGAAACGGCCCTCAAGAAACTCCCCGTCGTTGAAGGTGCGGGCGCCGGACAGGTGCATCTCGCTCCCGATCTTGCCCGCGTGTTTGACGCTGCGCAGTCACTCGCCGAGAAGGCCGGTGACAGCTTTGTCACGGCCGAGCGCCTGTTCCTGGCGCTTGCTCTGGCCGAAGGCACGCAGGCTACGGGAATTCTGACCAATGCGGGTCTGTCGCCCCAGACCCTGAAGGCCGCCATCGCTGACATACGCAAGGGCCGCACGGTTAACAGCGTCTCCGCGGAAGGCAACTACGACGCTCTCAAGAAATACGCGCGTGATCTGACAGAAGCGGCCCGGAATGGTGATCTGGACCCGGTGATCGGCCGCGACGAAGAAATCCGTCGTACGATGCAGGTCCTGTCGCGCCGGACCAAAAACAATCCTGTGCTGATCGGCGAGCCCGGAGTCGGTAAGACCGCCATTGTCGAGGGCCTTGCACTGCGTATTGTGAACGGCGATGTGCCGGATTCGCTGCGCAACAAGACGCTGCTGTCGCTCGATCTCGGCGCCATGGTCGCTGGCGCGAAGTTCCGCGGAGAATTCGAGGAGCGCATGAAGGCCGTGCTCCAAGAGATCGAGGCGGCGGCCGGCGAGATTGTGGTGTTCATCGATGAGCTGCATACGCTGATCGGGGCCGGCGCTGCCGAGGGATCGATGGATGCATCGAACCTGCTGAAACCACTCCTGGCACGCGGCAAGCTGCATTGCGTCGGCGCCACCACGCTCGAAGAATATCGCAAGCACATCGAAAAGGACGCAGCCCTGGCGCGCCGCTTCCAGTCGGTCTTCGCGGCCGAACCGACCGTGCCGGACACGATCTCGATCCTGCGCGGTCTGAAGGAGAAGTACGAGCTGCACCACGGCGTGCGGATCACCGATGCTGCGATCGTGGCCGCTGCCACGCTGTCGAACCGCTACATCACCGACCGCTTCCTACCCGACAAGGCGATCGACCTCGTGGATGAAGCCGCGAGCCGTCTGAAAATGGAGGTCGATTCCAAGCCCGAGGAAATCGACGAGCTCGACCGCCGCATCATCCAACTCAAGATCGAGCGTGAGGCGCTCAAGAAGGAAGACGACGCGGGGTCGCGTGACCGTCTCGACAAACTCGAGAGTGAGCTTGCCGATCTTGAGGGCCGTTCCTTTGAACTGACCAGCGAGTGGGAGAAGGAAAAGGAACAGCTGGCCGGCGCTCAGAAGCTCAAAGAAGGGCTCGATCACGCGAGGCTCGAGCTGGAGCAGGCCCAGCGCCGAGGCGATCTGGCTCGGGCTGGAGAGCTGGCTTATGGCGTGATTCCCGATCTCGAAGCCAAGCTGAAAACGGCGGAAGAGGCCGAGGGCAGCACCATGCTCGAAGAGGCCGTCACCGACGACCACATTGCCGGTGTCGTGTCGCGCTGGACCGGCATACCGGTCGACAAGATGCTCGAAGGCGAGCGCGAGAAACTGCTGCAGATGGAAGACGGCCTGGGCCGTCGTGTGGTAGGCCAGCGGGATGCTCTGGTCGCGGTGTCGAACGCTGTGCGCCGCGCACGTGCTGGGCTGCAGGATCCGAATCGGCCGATCGGCAGCTTCATGTTCCTGGGCCCGACTGGCGTGGGCAAGACCGAGCTGGTCAAGGCGCTGGCCGAATTCCTGTTTGACGACGAACACGCGATGCAGCGCATCGACATGTCGGAGTTCATGGAAAAACACGCCGTGTCTCGACTGATCGGCGCGCCTCCGGGCTATGTCGGCTATGAGGAAGGCGGCGTGCTGACCGAAGCCGTCCGCCGCCGTCCCTATCAGGTCGTGCTGTTCGATGAGATCGAGAAAGCACATCCCGACGTGTTCAACGTGCTGTTGCAGGTTCTTGACGACGGTCGTCTGACCGACGGGCAGGGCCGCACCGTCGACTTCAAGAACACGCTGATCATCATGACGTCGAACATCGGCGCCGAGTTTCTGGCCAACATGGGTGAGGACGACGAGGTCGACAGTGTGCGTGAACTTGTGATGGCGGCTGTGAAAGGTCACTTCCGGCCGGAGTTTCTGAACCGGCTGGACGAGACCATCCCGTTCCACCGCCTGCATCGCGACCAGATGACGGCAATCGTCGACATTCAGCTCGGCCATCTGCGTGGCCTGCTGGAGGATCGCAGGATCACGATCAACCTCGATGACGCCGCCCGTGCGTGGCTGGGCAACGAAGGCTACGATCCGGTCTACGGCGCGCGTCCGCTCAAGCGGGTGATCCAGCGTGAGCTTCAGAATCCGCTTGCCGAGCTCATCCTGAAGGGTGAAATCAGGGATGGCGATGCTGTGTCTGTCTCGGCGTCGGCCCTGGGTCTGGTGATGAACGGCAGTCCGGTGGAGGCCGATCAGGCGGCCTAGATACGGTCTAAACGAGCACGCCGTCCTGGCTTTCGGGTAAAATCTGGCCTCCATCGACCACGATGGTCTGGCCGGTGACGTAACTCGCCTCATCGCTGGCGAGGTAGAGCGCAGCATGGGCGATGTCCTCGGGCTGGCCGAGGTACCCCATGGGAATGGCCTGCTTCATCTTGGCTTCATGCGCTCGGGCTTCGGCCGTTCCGTCTGCGCGGATGACAATGTTGCCGGGCTCGACGCCGTTGATTGTCACGCCCTTGTGCGCGACCTCAAGAGCTGCCGCTTTGATAAAACCATTCACGCCCGCCTTCGAGGCACAATAGTGGCTCCAGCCAGGCATGCCGACGCGTGGGCCGGAGATTGATGACGTTACAACGACCCGGCCCTTCTTGCGCCGGGTCATGTGCGGCAGGACGGCCTTGGAGATCAGGAAGAGGCTCTTGAGGTTGGTGTCCAGAACACGGTCCCATTCGATCTCTTTCATCTTCACAATGTCGGAAGACGGGAAGATACCGGCGTTGTGGGCAACGATGTCGATGTTGCCCAGGCGCTTGCGGGCCTCGGCGATCATGGCCTTCACCGCCTTGGCGTCAGAAACGTCCGTTGCCATGGCCGAGGCCGTGCCACCGGCCTTTTCGATGTCGTGCACGACGGCCTTCGCGCGGTTGACGGTTCGGGTTGCGATCAACACGTTTGCACCCTCGGCCGCGAAGACCCGGGCAATACCGGCCCCGATGCCACGGCCGCCGCCTGTCACGATGGCAGTCTTGCCTTGCAGTCGTCCTGTCATGGTGCCGTCCCTCTCATGTCGATGTCTCGGGCCAGTTTGGCTGATGCTTTCGGTGGGGCCAAGCGTCGGACATTTGTTATGGTGAGTATGTCCAGGGAACACGGGAGACGGATGCCATCATCATGATCAGCCGCCAGGACGCCACGATGCCGTCACTGGGCCTGTGGACCTGGGACATGCGCGGGGATGCGATGCTGCGGCGGCAGCCGTCGATCAGGCCCTGTGTATGGGCTACCGGCATATCGGTACGGCCCAGATGTATGAGAACGAGGCTGATGTGGGCCGCGGTATCGCCAACTCCGGTGTAGCCCGCGAGGACATCTGGCTGACGACCAAGATCGACAACGACAACCACAGCTTCGAGGCTGTGCACCGATCAGCAGACGAAAGCCTGACCCGGCTGGGAACGGATTACGTCGACCTGCTGCTGATTCATTGGCCCATGTTCCACGACGCGCCCCTGGGCGAAACGCTGGATGCCATGCAGGAGCTGAAGTTCGCGGGCAAGGTCCGCCATCTCGGAGTCAGCAACTTCTCGACGGCACTGGTCGCTGAGGCGGTCGACAATCTGGGGCACGACATCCTGTGCAACCATATCGAGTATCATCCCTACTTGTCGCAGATGGCCGTGGAAGGCGCTGTCAGGATCGTAGCGGACAACCGATGTGACGCGGCCTTCTTCGGCAGGCCCGCGACGGTCGAGGCGTTTGCGCCAGACCGTGGGGCTGGGGCTTGGCTGCCAGTCCACCGTTGTCGTGTCGATCACGGCTTGTGTTGAAAAGTCGTCGTTCAGTCCGTCTCTCATGCGGCCTCCCATGTGCCCATCATGTGGGGCCGTCGACCGTTGCTGTCGAGATCACAGCGGCGTGAAAGCTGTGCAGCGCTCTTGGCAGGCCGTGCGAAGTGCGGCAGCGTGGCGCCGCGGTTTCGAAAGGTTGTGTGATGAGCGGGTTGTTTGCGCGTTCCGAGTACGAAGCTCGGTGGCAAAAGATCCACGAGGAGATGGCCGGAGCGGGGCTGGAGGCGGCTCTGGTGTTCGGCCGGGGCGGTGGCAGTTATGACCGCTGTGGCGATGTCCTTTACCTCTCGAACTACTATTCTTGCGCCTCGGGGCAGGAGGTCGATAATCCGCTTAACACGGCGCGCTCGTTCAGTGCCGTGCTGTTGCAACTGGGTGAAGCGCCTGAACTGATCATCGATGAGCCCGACCCGCGTCACGAGCTGCTGGCTGTCAGCCGGGTGAGCGGCCACAGCGATCCTATCACGGCGGCGGGCAAGGCGCTGGCTGCACGCGGGATCAGCGGGCCGGTGGGTCTTGTGGGCGCGGACTTTCTGCCGGTCAAATACTGGCGACTACTGAAGGAGGCCGCGCCGGGCACCAACTGGGTCGAGGATGAGCGGCTGGTCCAGCGTGTGCGCCGGATCAAGAGCCCGGCTGAGATGGAGCGTTTCCGCGAGGGCGGTGAGATCGCGACCCGGTCGCTGAACCTGCTGATGGAGGGCCTGGTGGGCGGTGTTTCCGAAGCCGAGGCCGTGGCCGAAGCGATCGGTGAGCTGCGCCGGTCGGGTGCGGTCTGCCAGATGATCCCCGTGGCCCATGGCGAGAACATCTCGCGTTGGGCGACTGAACCGTTCAGCGGCGCGGGTATGACCGTGCCGGCCCAGGGCGACCTGGTGCGTGGCTGGCTCGACAGCATCATCTTCGAGGGTTACTGGCTCGACCCCGGCCGCACGGCGGTGGCGGGCGGCAAGCCCGACGCCGACCAGAAGGCACTGATGGAAAACTGTATCGCGATCGTCGACGGCGTAATCGAGGCGATCCGGCCCGGGGCGAACGTGCACGATGTTGCGCGGATCGGCGATGTGCTCTCGGCCCGGTTCAGCGAAGGTGACAGCCAGATGAACGACCAGTGGCCGCTCTACGGCCATGGCACGGGGCTCTACTGGGAGCATCCCTACATCGGCGTGAAAATGTCCGAACCCGACGATCATTTCGAGGCCGGGATGGTGCTGGGCATCGAGGCGTTCCTGCATGTCGACGGCGTGGGAACCGCCGCCCACGAGCAGAACCTGATCGTGCATGCCGACCGCAACGAAATCATCACGAATTCGCCGATCACCTGGTGGTAAGCCGGGCTTCCACCGGCCGGATGGCGTGCTGATTCGGTTCACGGGAGGGGGTCTCCTGCGTTTTTCGACATTCAACCCCATGTACAGCAGACATCGGGGCACTTAGCGGGCCCGACGCGGCCTTTCGGAGCGCGACGCTGGCCCGCATCCACATTCGTCGGATTCCATGTTGTAGAAAGCCCGGTTTGCCAAGCGCCCGAGGGTGTGGTGCTGTCCGGTGACAACCAGAGGGCAACACCATGAGCTTCGAAGGTAAACGTATCGTCGTGACGGGATCGACACGAGGCATCGGCCTTGCGACCGCGCGGCTGTTCGTCGAGCAGGGCGCCGAGGTCGTGGTGCACGGACGCAGCGAAGCATCGGTGAACGCTGCGCTGGCGGAGATCGGCGGCGGGCACGGAGTTGCCGCGGAGCTCGACACGCTGGAGGGCTGCAAGACCCTGATCGATCGGAGCCTTGAGCTGCTGAGCGGTCTCGACGTGCTGGTGAACAACGCAGCGCTGGGCGATGCCTCGGAGTTCGGCAGCACGACGCCGGAATTCTGGCAGACCATGATGGATGTGAACGTCCGTGCGCCGTTTTTCCTGACCCAGGAGGCGCTGCCGGCCCTGCGCGATTCCGGCGGGAACGTGGTGATGGTCTCCTCGGTCTCCGGCCTGATGGGCCATCCCGATGGGGTGTCGGTTTACTGCACGTCCAAGGGCGCCCTGATCAACATGACCAAGGTGCTGGCTCTGGAGCTGGCGGGGCAGGTGCGCGTGAACTGCCTGGCGCCGGGACCGATCGACACCGACATGCACCGCATCCCGGCGCGCGAGACCGGCGACGAGGCCGGATATTTCACCGATATCAGCGGCTGGGTGCCCATGGGCCGTATAGGCACCGCCGGGGAGATGGCCCAGGGCATCCTCTATCTGGCCTCCGACGCGGCGAGCTTCACAACGGGCGCGATCCTGTCACTCGACGGCGGCAGTGGTGCGGGGCATTGATCGGACGTTGGCAGCACTGGCCGGCAGGATGAGCGTTCTCTGGGCATAGCATCAGAATCCCGCGCTTAAGCCGTGCTGGAAAACATGCGATCAAAGCACGAACACACGAAGAGATATCACCATGCTCGACCAGGGACTGGCTGACCGGATCATTGCGGCGGTCGATTAGGGATTCGACGATCAGGTCGCGTTCACACAGGATCTGGTACGGCACCCGTCGCAGCGCGGGCACGAGCGTACCGCGCAGGACTTCATATTCGAGGTGCTGCGCGCGCGCGTTTCTGATCGATGGCGGCGTGTGGTGAGGGCTCGGGATGGATGGCCTGGTTAAACCGGGCCATGACGGGGTGCGGGGTTGAGGCGTCCGCGCCAATTTTCATGTGCCAAGTATGGCTGCGCGAAAGGCTGTGCGAGCGGTTGCTGCGGAGTCGGTGCGTAAGCGTTTCTGATCCGTCCGGCCGTGAGGTGAGGATTCGGGATGGATCGCCCGGTCAGGCCGGGCCATGTCGGCGTGTGGGGGTTAGAGAGCCCGCGCCAGCCGTCTGGCATCAAGCATGGCAGCGTGGAGGTTGCGGCTGCTGGCGGCGTCGCCGATGCGGAAGAGCTGGTAGGCGCCTGATGTATTGTGGCTGACGGTCTGCGGCTTGCCTGAGACCAGGGCGGCGATGTCGATTTCGCCGCGGTTGGTGCTGTCGGACTTCAGGGCAAAGTAGAGGTCGTCGTTGGGCCGGGTGCCGTTGTCGATGACGAGCTGATCGACGGTGCGTTGGCTCGCAGGACCGCCGTAGGTGTTGACGAGGTCGATACGGAGGCGGTTGCCGGCGGGTTCGGCCCGGGTGATGCGGGTGTCGACGGTGAGTGCGACACCCTGGCGATAGAAGCGGCGCAGATAGATCGGGAAGTTCTGGCCGCCGGTCTCGGCCAGCACGGTACGGTCTGGTGTGACGATCTCGAGGGTGCTGCGGCCCTGGTCGCTCATCAGATTGACTGCACTGGCGGCGTCGTGGCGGCCGGCAAGATCGCAGACCAGCACGCTTTCTCCCGCCGGGACCGCGCCCGACAGGATGTCCCAGGCGCTGACGGCGTGTTCGTGGCCTTCGAAGGTGCCGAGATCTTCGGAGGCGAGTTCGGTGTCGGGGAGGCCGCCGGTGGCGATGACCACGACATCGGGGTCAAGCGCGGTGACATCAGGAGCGTCGGCATAGCTGTTGAGGCGGATGTTGGCGCCGGTTTCGCCCAGCCGTTCGGCGAGCCAGTCGCGGATGCCGATCATGTCCTTGCGCCAGGAACCCTTGGCCGCGAGCACGACCTGGCCGCCGAGTTCGCTGGCGGCTTCCAGCACGGTGACGCGGTGACCGCGCAGGGCGGCAACACGAGCGGTTTCCATGCCGGCCGGGCCGCCGCCGACAACCACGACATGGCGCGGGTTGGCAGCGGTGTCGTCGATCTCGTGGGCAAGCTCCTCCTCGCGGCCCGTGGCGGGATTGTGGGCACAGAGCGCGCGGCCGCCCTGGAACAGGCTGTCGATGCAGTAACCTGCACCGACGCAGGGACGTGTGCGCTCCTCGTCGCCCGCCTGCATCCGGTTCATCAGGTGCGGGTCGGCGAGGTGGGCGCGGGTCATACCGATGAGATCAACAATACCGTCTGAAATGGCATGGCGCGCGGTGGCGAGGTCGCTGACCCGGCAGGCGTGAAGCATGGGCAGATGGGTCGCCTCCTTGAAACGCTTCACGCGCGCGAGGAAGGGGGCGAGCGGGGCGTCCATGGTGGGCGTGATGTTCTCGGCCAGTTCGAGATCGGTCGCGACACGGCCGAAGACAATGTTGAGATAGTCGCAGGTGCCGTCGGCGGCGACGGCCTCGCAAATGGCGACGGCCTCGTCTTCGCTCAAACCGCCTTCGGGCGCTTCGCCGCCGTTGGTGCGGATGCCGACGATGAAGTCGTCGGGGACGGCCTTGCGGCAGGCCTCGAGCACCTCGCGCAGGAAGCGCATGCGGTTTTCGAGGCTGCCGCCGTAACCGTCGGTGCGGCGGTTGGTCAGCGGCGAGAAGAACTGGTCGGGCAGATGGCCGTGGCAGAGGATTTCGACCCCATCGAGGTCGCCCTCGTAGCAGCGCCGGGCGGCATCGGCGTAACAGGCGATGACTCGCGCGATGTCTTCGGCCTCCATCTCGCGGGGATAGCTGCGGTGCTGGTGTTCACGGATGCGGCTGGGCGCGATGGTGGGCACCCAGTTGTCGGCATGCCAGACCGTGCGCCGGCCCATATGGGTGATCTGGCAAACCAGGGCCGCACCGTGCTTGTGGACCCGCTCGGAGAACTCCTGGAAGTAGGGGATGATCCCGTCATCGCCGACGTAGATCTGGCCACCGAAGACACTGGCCGAGTCCGGCGCGATGTTCGATGAGCCGCCGAACATGGTCATGCCGATCCCGCCCCTGGCCTTTTCCTCGTGATAGAGCTGGTAGCGCGCCTTGGGTCGGCCGTCCTGCGCATAACCCGGCGCATGGGATGTGCTGACCACGCGGTTGCGCAGGGTCAGATTCTTGATCGTGAGCGGCTGGAGAAGGGGATCGGCCATGGTGTCGGTTCCGCAGGATGTCCGTCGCCATGCTGGCGCTCAGGGAACGACCTGTCCACGGCCAACGGCATACAGCTTTGCGCCAACCTTAAGGCGTAGCAGGGGCCCCTGCTTTTGCAGGGTGTCAGGAGAGGACCTTGCCGACCGACGCGATATGCTCCGGCCCCAGACCACAGCAGCCGCCGACCGCACTGACACCCATGGCGGTGTAGGTGCGGGCTTCGTCGGCGTAGTCCGAGGGGCTGATGACGGTTTCGAACTGCCAGTGAGGCATGATGAAGTCGCCGGAATGGGCATAGGCGAAAAGCGGCCCGGACCAGCGTGCCTTAAGCGCTTCGAGCGCCGGCCGCGTGGCCTCGACATCAGAATGCATGATGCCGGCGGCCTGCGCATCGTCGAGCAGGCAGACCTCCATCACGTCCTCGAAGGGCAGCACCTGGCGTCGGCTGAAGCCCATGACGGTGCCGTCGTCGCCGAGCCGCGCGCTGAGGCCGAGCCAGGCTGGCAGGCCAGAGGTCACGGTGGCACGGGCGCAGATCGGCGAGACCTCGTTGTCGAGCAACATCTCGGCGATCAGGAGATCGCAGCCTTCGCCCACAAGTGCGTCAACTTGCGCGGTGTAGCTGGCCTGCGCCTCGGCCTCGTCGGGTAACTTGTCGAGGTCGAGCCCGGCGCGGAAACTGGAGAGCGAACCGGCGACGTACACATTCCGGTCCACTGCCGCTTCGACAACGGCTTCGTGGGCGAGGCGGCAGGCGAGCCGGTTGAGTTCGAGCGCCTCTTCGAGGGAGAATCCGGCGTACTTAAGGACATGGGGGGCAGCGGCATAGGTGTTGGCGATGATGATGTCGGCGCCTGCCTCGATGAAGTCGCGATGGATTTTGCGGATCATGTCGGGTGCGGTCTGCATGGTGGCGCCGACCCAGGCTTCACCATCCATCACGGCACCACGCTTTTCAAGCTCGGTGCCCGTGCCGCCATCGATGATGAGCGTGTCGCCAGCGGTGAGCCGTTGCTGGAGTGTGGCCATGGACGTTGCTCCCTGTCGGAACGATGTCACGGCGCCAGGGACGACGCAAACGCGGGATAGGTCTCGGCGATCTGCTGGCGGACGGGGCCGGTGATGAGAGCGGCGGCATCGGCGTCCGGGACCGATGTGACGGGCACGTCTGCGGGGAGGTCGAAGGAAAAGCCGGTCTGCTCGCTGACCTCATCGATGCTGCTCCAGGGGTGGACACTGGCCAGCGTGAAACGGCCGGCCTGGCGGTCGAAGTCAAAAACGCAACGGCCGGTGACGAGCGCAGCGGGGCTGCCGGGGCGGTAGATGCCGGGTTCGGAGGTTCCCGGGGCGCTGATGAAATCGACCTGTTCGACCAGGGTGCGGGGCGTGTGTTCCTCGCGGAACAGGATGACCTTCGGAATCAGGAAATAGAGGTAGCTGGAGCCGAAGCTGCCAGGGAAGCGGACCCTGGTCTGCGGGTAATCGCCGACGCCGACGAGGTTGATGTTGGCGGAGCCGTCAATCTGGCCGCCGCCCAGAAAGAAGGCATCGATGCGGCCCTGGGCCGCGCGGTCGAAGAGCTCGCGTCCGCCTTCGGTGAAGTCGTTGTTGCGGCGGTTGCCGAGCACGGTGATGTCCCGTGGCCCCAGGCCGAGCTCACGGGCGAGGAAGGCGGCGGAACCGGGGACGGGCGATTGGGCACCGACGGCGACCCGGCGTGACCCGACGAGCAGGCGCGCCAGCGTGTGGATCAGGAAGACCTGGCGCTCGGGATCGCTCACGCGATGATCTCTCCGGCGAGGAAGTCGGCGAGCCACGCGTCGAAGGTCCCCTGCGTCGTGGCAGCATCGCAGTAGAGATCGAGTTCGATCCAATTGGCGTCGTGATAACCCGGCATGGCCAGCGGCAGGCTGCCGCCGGGGACATGGGCGATGGCATCGACATAAGCGGCGGGCAGGGCGCCGGCGGCCAGGGTCTCGTCGTCGAAGAAGCTGCCGTCGTGCAGGACCTCGACCGTTGCGACGGTGGCTGCAGCGGCGTGGGCCATGGTGGCGAGCTCGCGGCGGCGGCCGATCCAGAGATTGCCGTCCGTATCGGCCATTTCGCAGTGAAAGAGGGCGATGTCGGGCCGGATCGCGGGCAGGGCGACGATGGGGTCGTCGGTGCCGAAGGGGTTGTCGATCACCTGCCAGTCCGGCCGGTTAACCAGTACGTCCGTGCCCAGGAGGCCGCGCAGGGGGAGATAAGGCAGGCCCTTCTCGCTGGCCTGCAAGGCGGCGTGGATGGCGGGGCAGGTGGTGTCCTTCATGGTAATCGCACTGGTCTTGATCGCCTCGACGAAGCGGGGTGCGGGACCACGCTCGCCCATGGTGACGGCAGCGGCCTCCATGGTGGTAACCATGCCGGCCCCGATCAGCACGTCGGCCTGAAGGCCCGACTGGGGTACGGCGACGAGGTGGAGGTTACCGGTGTCCTGGCGGATCAGTTCGGCCGTCGCCGCCATCGCGACACCGCAGTATTCGGGCGGGATCGCCACGGTCATGCCGGGTCGGATCAGCGCGACAGCCCGGCCGAGAGGGAGCAACGTGGACATGGCCCGACCTTAGCAGAGCCGCCGGAGAGCTGTCAGCGTGAGCTGACCCAGAGCACCACGGCGTCCTCGTCGCCGGCGGAGACGCAGGCGTGGCCCATGCGGCCGTCGTAGTAGATGCTGTCGCCGGTGTTGAGTGTGACCGGCTCGTAGAACTCGGTGTAGAGCGTCATGGTGCCGGACAGGACGTGACAGAAATCCTCGGTGTCGTGGCGGTCCCAGTCCTCGAAGTCATCGAGAGAGCGGGCGCGGACGATGAGTTCGAAGGGCAACATGGCCTTGTGCGCCAACTCTTCAGCCAGCGGCCGGTAGTAGTAATGATCCGATGTGTAGCGCGGCTTGCTGCCCTTGCGGGTGATGGCGCGGCGCGCTGTGGCGTGGGGACCGGACGGGGCGCCCAGCAGGTGCTGGAGGTCAAGGCCAAAGCCCTCGGAGAGTTTGCGCAGGGCTTCGAAGGTGGGCGACATCTTGCCCTTTTCGATCTTGTAGAGCGACGAGCGGGAAAGCCCGATCCGCTCGGCGGCTTCATCCAGGCTCCAGCCGCGCTCTGTGCGCAGTTCGCGCAGACGAACGCCGAGGTCGAGTGAAGTCGGATTGGGGGGCGGGTCTTTGGGGTTTGAAGGCACGATCTGAAGAGGATGCTCGGGCATGACGGAATACTCTCTTGCGACTTTATATGATACTATAGTACCAATTCGCGACTCACAACACGAACCCGGAGAGACCCATGATCGAAGCCATCAGGATCGACGAGCAGGTAGCCAAACTCGTCCCCATCAAAGGCCGAGGCCCGCAGACGACCGAGACCGAGGTGTCAAAGGCTTTCTCCGAGCTGGGTGTCGGCGACTTCCTTGACTGCGCTGTCTACCTCGGCAGCTTTGACGGTGAGGCCGGCTGGGAGCGTCACATGAAGGGCGATGAGCTGGTGCAGGTGCTGTCGGGTTCGACGGCGTTCGACATCATCGAAGGCGAGGGGCTTCAGACCCTGGAGCTCGAGCCCGGCATGCTGGTGGTGGTGCCGCGAACCTGCTGGCACCGGTTCCGGTCGGCCGGTGGTGTGACACTGCTGACCGCCACCCCGCGCAACGACGAAGAGCACATTCATGTCGACGACCCACGCGAACTGGCGTGATGCGGGCTAACGCGGAGCGCCCTGAACCTGGGGTGATTGCCAGAAGAAGAGCTGGACCAGTCAGCCGTTCTCGATGCTGTCGCCGAAGTCTATCCCGCCAGCATGCCACATCCAGGAGCGGAACAGCACAAGGCGGTTGAGCTTCATGGGCACGAAAATGGTGCGCTCCCACTGGTCCATGCCCGTCGTCCCGTCATAGGGCCGCTTCTCGCTGCCCTCGATCGGCGTCACCATCTTCATGACGTCTTATTGAGGGGGCTGGCCGTAGATCTCCTGGGCTTCCTGATCACTGAGTGGCGCGCGGTCG